>Ga0209382_10000069_pt1 | contig 142838 bp, 153 predicted proteins | sample SoiMetdeltSBSDD5_FD_187599 | JGI IMG/M metagenome (GOLD analysis project Ga0209382, IMG submission 187599) | Bulk soil microbial communities from a Populus tree surrounding site in Tennessee, USA - Soil MetaG P. deltoides SBSDD5 (SPAdes) (version 2) | ecosystem: Environmental > Terrestrial >... | reverse complement strand
GCCGGGCAGCGTGCGGCAGTCGCCGGTCGCGACGTCCACGACGCCCACACGGCCGTACGGGGTGGCGACCGCGACCGACCGCTCGGGACCGCCGCCGGGCAGCGGCACCCACTCGACGCCGCAACTGCAGTCGTCGGGCAGCGTCCACGCCACGACGTCGGCCTGTCCGGGCCACACGATCCGCAGGAGCTCGTCCTCGCCGACGGCGGCGATTCGCCGCCCCGCGGCATCGATCGCGCCGAACGAGTGCGAACCCGTGCCTTCGGCGTCGTCGGCCCATGACTCTTCGGGCGCATCGATGTCCCACACCGCCATCCGATCGCCCCCGGTGACGAGCAACCGGTCGGCCGCCACCGACACGGACAGCGAGAACGCCAGGCTCCCGTACACGATGCGAGCTCGTGCCGCGGTGGCCAGGTTCCAGACCCGCACCACGCCGTCGAAGCCGCCGGTCGCGAACCGGTCGGCGTCGAGTCGCCGGGCGGAGTAGACGAAGACCCCGTGGGCGTCCTCGACGACGGTGCGCGAGGCGCCCGTCACGAGCTCGACGCCGCCGTCGGCACGTCCGACGACGGCTCGGTCCGGCGCCGAGGCCGCCACCGACAGGTAGCCGGGACCACTCTCGCACAAGGTCGCGCGCACCGCGCGGGCGTCGAGGTCGTACAGCAGCAGGCGCCCGCTGTCGTCGCCCAGGGCAACCGTTCGATCGTCCGGCGCCACGGCGATCGCCCGGAAGGTCGCGCTCCCGAGGTCGTCGAGGCGTTCGGCGGTGCCGGCCTCCAGGTCGACCAGCCACGTCGCTCCGGCCGCGCCGGCCACCGCCCGGTGGCCCATCCGGTCGCATCCGAGGCCCCAGATCGGCTCCCGCACCACGTCGAGGGTCCATGCCGCGGCGGTGCCGGACCCTGCCCAGCGGATGATCCGGCCGTCCTCGCCGGCGGTCACGACGTCGCCGCCCCCGGCCGCGCCCACCCGCGTGACCCAGAAGCGATGACCGGTCAGCGTTCGTGACCGTCCGGTCGACAGGTCCCACACCCGCACGGTGCGGTCGCGGGCGCCGGACACGAGCAGGTCGTCCGCCAGTGCGTACAGCGACGTGACGGCCTCGGCGTGGCCGTCGAGCACCTGCGGGACGCCGGCACCGTCCCACACGGCGATCGTGCCGTCGACGCACGCCGTCGCGATGCGACGCCCCACCGTCACGGCATCGAGCGCACCCCCGCGCAGACCGGTGAGGCGCCGAACCGGTCGGCCGTCATCGAGGCGCCAGACCGCGACCGTCCGGTCGTGACCCGCTGTGAGGAGGTGCCCCTCGCGCCGATCGACGGCCAGCGCGTTGACGGGTCCGGTATGGCACCTCCACCGGGCCCGGAGATCCCCCGTCCCGGCGTCCCACACGTTGACCCCGCCGTCGACCGATGCGGAGAGGAGCGCGTCGCGGGCGGGGTCGAACACGACCGCAGTGACGAACCCGGGGTGCACGTCCGCGACCATCGCATCTCCCTCTCCCCTGGGCGGCCACGGGCTCGGCCGCCGACATGACCTCAGAGGTCATGGTCCTCGTTCCCTCGGTCGGTCACGATCGGACGGCAGACGGAAGCGTCCCGACCGCGGAGGGCCCCATGGCCGCCTACGCCCTTGCCCACCTGTACAACCCGAACCCCCATCCGGAGGTGATCGAGTACCTCGAGCGGATCCAGGACACGCTCGACCCGTTCGAGGGCCGGTTCCTCGTGCACGGTCCGAAGGTCGCCGTCGCGGAGGGTGAATGGCCTGGCACCGTGGTGATCATCGAGTTCCCCGACGTCGAGCGGGCCGCATCGTGGTACACCTCGCCCGCCTACCAGGACATCCTGCCCCTGCGGACCGGCAACATCCAGGGGACGGCCATCCTGGCCGACGGGGTCGGCCCCGACTACGACCCGTCAAGCAAGGCCGCGGAGATGCGGTCGCTGGCCGAGGCGATGGCCGTGGGACCCGAGGCCGACCGGGCCGGTTAGCATGCGATCGCCGCGGCGCGGGTCATGAGCCCGGCACGCTGAAGCGGTCGCGCTCCTTCGGGTCGTCGAAGCAGATGACGGCCCAGGTCTGGCGTGCGCCGCTGCGACGCATGCTCTCGACCCGGTGGTTGCCGTCCTCCAGGTACAGCTGGCCGTCGCGATAGGACGCGATCACGGGCGGGGGCTCCCACCCGTCACGCACCTTCTGCTTCATGTCGTCGACGTCGTCTCGCCACTCCTCCTCGTCGACCGGGCACAGGACCGGCTCGCCGGGCGGGCCGGCCAGGCGGTTCAGCTGGTCGAGCGGGACCTGCACCGGGCCGAGCCACCAGCGAGGCCGGTTCGCGAGCCCCGCGGCCAGGGCCCCGTTGTCACTGCCCGGGCTCGCCAGGAACTCGGCCACCCACTCGCCGAGCTGGTCACGCGCCGCGGCGGCTCGTGCGGCGTCGAGCGAGTAACGGTCGTCATCGTTCATGCCGAAGTCCTACCCGCCCGGAGGGAGGTGGCACGTCTCGTTGAACGAGCGCAGCGTCCAGTGACCGGGTCCGGGCTCCCACTCCCACTCGGTGAGGCCCGTGTTCGTGGGTTGGGCCCGTGCGCCGGTCCCGGGGCCGCCGGCGCAGAGCAACACCCGCAGCGACGCCTGGATCACGCCGGCGTGGCACACGGCCACCACCGTCCGCTCCTCGTACTCGTGCGCCAGCCGCTCGAGCACCCGCCGCACGCGTTCGTGGAAGCTGTTCCAGCTCTCCCCCTCCGGAGCGAACACCCGGTCGGGCTCGACCTCCATGTCGAACGACCCGTAGCGGACGCCCCACTCGGCCCACTCCAATCCGTCGGCCACGCCGGTGTGCACCTCGCACAGGTCGCACTCGCGGTGGAAGGTCTCGATCCCGAGCCCGGGGGCGATGATCTCCGCAGTCTCGATGGCCCGCGGGATGATGCTCGAGAGCAGGATGTCGGCCCGCACCCGGCCCGACCTCGCGAGGTGGTCGCGCAGCGCCTCGGCCTGCCGCCGGCCACGGTCGGTCAGGCCGGTGCAGCCGGACGGCCCCCCGATGACCCCGTGAAACCCGGCGTACGCATGTCCGTGGCGGACGAGAATCAGACGCACGGCGAGTCACGGTAGGGGCTGGGACGCGCTCCACAAGACGGGAGGCGCAACCGCGGGTCCTCACTGCCGGGTCCCGACAGGGACCGCTGGCCGGTGTCGCCGCGGGCTTCGTGGCGCCGGGCGGGTTCCCTGACGTGGCCGACACCCGATCGACGTGGCGTTCGACCCCGGCGGCTTCGCCCGGACCGGGTGCTTCGACCGCCCCATGGCCCGGACCGGGCTGCGCATCGGGTCCTGCACGAGCACCCGCTGCCGCATCGCCCGGGCGGCGAGCCGGATCCGGGGGTCGCCGAACGGCAGCGCCTCGTGCCCGGCAGGGGCGCCGGCGATCTTCTCGCTGCGGGCCGGGCGGCCCGCTAGCCCTTGGGCCCCAGGATGCTGCCGGCGAACACCGCCGCCAGCCCGCCCACGCCCAGCCAGACGCCCACCGCCGGGCTGGGCCCGTCCCCGCTGAACACCACCCACAGCGCCGCGCCGTGGGCCGCGGCCGCCAGCACGAGCACCAGGCCGGACAGCCGCCGCAGGCCCAGCAGGAGCGACATCCCCGCCGACCTCGGCGCAAGGATCGTCGAGAACAGCACCGCCGCCGCCACGCCGGCCGCGACGGGCAGCCACAGCGTGTTCGTGTACAGCTTCAGGTAGCGGGCCTTGCCGGAGTCGACGGCACCCGACGCCACCTCGGCCGCCTGTTCGCGGACCTCCTGCTCGACGACATCGGTGACCTCCTCCGGCGTCGGGATCCCCTCCGGCAGCGTGGTGGGCGTGCCGGACTCGATGCCCAGGTCCTCGGGATCGGTCTCGGGGGGCGTGAACGACGAGCGGATGTCCGCCAGCGTGACACCCTCGCCCGCCACCTCGAACCACGGCAGCACGATCGACCCGGCCAGGAAGCAGGCCAGCCCGGCCACGCCGAACAGCGCCCCCAGGCCCAGCGGGAACCCGCGGCCGTCACGGCCGCGGTCCGGGTCACGGGCGGGCCGCCCACCGGCCGGCGGGCGGCGGCGGGGCCGGTCGCCCGCCGGCGGGCTGCCGTACGGTGCGGTCGGGCGGGGATCGCCGCGCTGGGCGGGCGGCGCCACCGCCGGGCCCCGCTCCCAGGGATCGGCGTACTCGGACTGCTGCCACCGGTGGTCGTAGGCCGGGCTCCGCGTGGTCGCGGCGCCCGGGTAGCCGGCCTCGGCCCACGGGTCGCCGGCCCCGGGCCCCGGAGTCCAGCGCTCGTCGTAGCCGTTGTCCCCGTTCCCGTGGGTCCAGCGGTCGTCGCCGGCGGCCCCGTGTGGCCAGGGGTCATGGGACCAGCGATCGTCGTCGGGTTGGTGGCCGGCGGCGCTCTGGTACCCGCCAGGGGACGAGCGGTCGTCGTAGCCGGGGCCCCCGCGGCCGTGTGTCGCCGTGTGCGGCCAGCCGTCGTCGCGGCGCCCCCGCCTCCCGTAGACGCTGGAGCCGGGCTCGTCCCACTCGGCACCGGGCGGCCAGTCGCCGTAACCAGGGTCGCGGTCGTTCACGGCACGCCTCCCTCGTGTGTCGTCGTCGGCGCCCCAGCGGCCGTACCGACTCCGCGGATTCTACCGGGCTAGCCCCAGCGGGCGTGCAGGAAGTACTCCACCGCTCCCCGGTTGCCCCGCAGCGGCGAGTCCACCACGTCGGCGACCCTCCACCCCGCGGCCGCCACCGCCGCTGCCGCCCGGTCGCACGCCTCGGTCAGGTCCGCAGGGTCGGTCGGCAGCTCGCCCCGGCGCAGCTCGAACATCGGCTTGACCAGCCCGACCAGCGTGGCGCCCGGCCGCAGGCTGACCCGGGCGGTCAGCTGCCCGACCGCGTCCCCCAGGCGCAGCTTGCTGACGTCCACCACCACCACGCCCAGCGGATCGGGCACCAGCGCGGCCGACAGATCGGCCACGTTGGTCCGCTCCAGGTTGACCACCCGGGGATCCGTCCGCAGCCGCCCGAGCAGCTGGCCGTGCCCCACGTCCACCGCATACACGCGGGCGGCGCCCGCCTCCAGCAGCGCCAGCGTGAACCCGCCCGTGCTGGCGCCCACGTCCAGGCACACCTCGCCGCCGGCGTCGACGCCGAGCAGCCGCAGGGCGCCGCCGAGCTTGTCCCGGCCCCTGGGGGCCTCGGCCGGCCGAATCGAGATGCCCGCGTCCGACCGCACCCGGGCCCGCGGGTTGGTCACGATCGTGCCGTCCACCCGCACCCGCTGCTCCACCACCAGCCTCGAGGGCTCGGTGAGGTCCGGGTGCTGCTTCGCCAGCAGGGCGAGCAGCGGGACCAGGCGCGGGCGCGGCGGAGCCACGGGCGTCAGCAGCCCCGCCGCCCTCGCCAGCCGGCCAGGGCCACGACCACCAGGCACGCCACGGCCGCCACGACGGCCAGCGGCCACAGGGCCGGCGAGACCAGCGCGATCCCGGCTGCCAGGCCGCCGACCGCGAGCGCTCCGACCGCGCAGGCGGCCACGCAGGCCAGAACCAGCAGGGCGGACCCGATCCCGCCGGCGGGCCGGGGCGGCGGGGCGACGACGTGGAGCTCATCGCGGGGTGTCGTGCCGGGACCGTACGGCTTCGACCCTGATCGAAGCGCAAGCCCCGCGCGTCCGGCGGCGTGTCCCCCCACACGCCGAGTTTGCACCCGGGCGCAACCGCCGCCGACCATCGTCCGATGACGGTGCGGCTCGTGGCCTCCGACCTCGACGGGACACTGCTGGCTCCCGGCGCCGTGCTCACCGACCGGACCCGTGCCGCGCTGGCCGAGGCCGACGCCGCCGGGATCGTCGTGGTCGCCGCCACCGGCCGGCCTGTGACCACGACCGCGGCCCGGCTCGACGGTGCCCCCACGATCCGCTGGCTCGTGTGCGAGAACGGGGCCGTCCTCTACGACCGGTCCGGGAAGGAGGTCGTCGCCCGGTTCCCGATGGCCGACGGTGCGGTGCCGGCGATGGTCGGGTCGCTGCGCGCGGGTATCCCGGATGCCGGCCTCGGCTGGGAGGGCGCCGGCGGCTACGGGGCCGAGGCTGCGTTCCTGACGATGAGCCCGCCTCGAGAGGGAACGCCCGACGTCGTGATCGACCGCCTGGGCCCGCCGTGGCCGACCGGGGTGACGAAGCTGCTGGTGGGGCACCCCGAGCTGGAGCGTGACGACCTGCTCGCCCGGGTCCGGCCCTGCCTGGTCGACGGGCTGGTGGCGACGGCGTCGACCGTGTCTTTCGTCGAGATCGCCGGCGCCGGCATCGACAAGGCGTACGGCGTGGCCCGGCTGTGCGAGCGCCTGGGGATCGACCGGGCCGAGGTCGCCGCCCTCGGCGACCACATCAACGACGTCGCCCTGCTGCGGTGGGCCGGCCGCAGCGTGGCCATGGCCGGCGCCCACCCCCAGGCCCTGGCCGCGGCGGGCGAGGTCGCCGGCAGCAATGCGGACGACGGCGTGGCCGCCTGGCTCGAGGTCCTCCTGGCCGAGCGGGGACAGGGATCAGGCGATGGGAGCGCCGGGTCCCACGTCGTCGGGTAGCTCCAGCAGCCGCACGGTGCCGTCGGGGTCGAGCGCGCCGAGGACGAGGAACTCGCTGGTGAACCCCGCGATCCGCTTGCGCCCCAGGTTGAGCGCCCCGACGACCAGCCGGCCCTCCAGCTCGTCCGCGGTGTAGTTGGTGATCTGTGCGCTGGTGCGCAGCGTCCCGACCGCCGGCCCGAAGTCCACCGTCAGCTTCCACGCGGGCTTGCGGGCCGCGGGGAACGGCTCGACGGCGGTCACCCGCCCGGCCCGCATGTCGACGGCGAAGAACCCCTCCGCGCCGACGTCGGGCTTCCGCTCCAGCGCCTCGGGCGCGTAGGGCAGGCCGTCCGGATCGATCGAGTGCGACACCACACGTCGTTTCTAGCGGGGTGTCGACCGCGCCCGCCCGGCGCATGCCAAGATCGTCGTCCCCCATGCGTCGCCGTGTCCGTCTCCGCCCGTGGCAGAAGCGCGCCCTCGACCGGCTCGCGGGCTGCGGCGCGCCCGACTTCCTGGCCGTGGCGACGCCCGGGGCGGGCAAGACGACCTTCGCCCTGTGCGCCGCGGTGCAGGACCTGGCGGCCGAGCCCGGCCGCCGCCTGGTCGTGGTCGCACCGACGTCCCACCTCAAGGTCCAATGGGCCGACGCGGCGGCGGGCTTCGGCCTCCACCTCGAGCCCCGCTGGTCGCCGAGCGGCGGGCGCCTGCCGGCCGACGTCCACGGCATCGTCACCACCTACCAGCAGGTGGCGTCCAACCCCGGCGCCCTCCGCGCGCTGGCGGCGACGTCGCTCGTCGTCCTCGACGAGATCCACCACGCGGGCGACGACCGGGCCTGGGGCGACGCAGTCCGCCGGGCCTTCGAGACGGCGCCCCGCCGCCTGGCGCTGTCGGGCACGCCGTTCCGGTCGGACACCCGTGCCATCCCGTTCGTGCGCTACGTGGGCGACGAGGCCGTGCCCGACTTCGAGTACGGCTACGCCCACGCGCTGGCCGACGGCCGGGTGGTGCGGCCCGTCTACTTCCCCCGCATCAACGGGTTCATGGAGTGGATCGCCCCGGACGGCGACGCCGTGGCCGCCGCCTTCGACGACCCGCTCGACCGGGCCCGCGCCGCCCAGCGTCTGCGCACCGCCCTCAGCCTCGACGGCGAATGGCTGCCCACGGTGCTGCTCCAGGCGAACGAGCGGCTGACGGCGCTGCGCCGCCAGCAGCCCGACGCCGCTGGGCTAGTCGTGGCGACCGACCAGGAGCACGCCCAGGGCATCGGCGACGTGCTCCGCTACCGCTGCGGCGTCCGGGCCACGGTGGCGGTGTCGGACGACCCGATGTCCTCGACCCGCATCGCCCGCTTCTCCGGCGCCGCCGACCCGTGGATCGTGGCCGTGCGGATGGTGTCCGAGGGCGTCGACATCCCCCGGCTGCGGGTGGGCGTGTACGCGACCACGACGACGACCGAGCTGTTCTTCCGCCAGGCGGTGGGCCGCTTCGTGCGCTGGACCCGGGGCGTGCCCCGCCAGAAGGCGTACCTCTTCATCCCCGACGATCCCCGCCTGCGGACCTGGGCGACGCAGATCGCCGACGCCCGCCGCCACAGCCTTCGCCGGCCCGGGCGCGTGGGCGACGAGCGGCCCGAGGACGAGGCCGCGCTCGTCCGCCCGGAGGACCGGGCCGACCAGCTGTCGATGTTCGCCGCCCTGTCCGCGGTGGTCACCGGCTCCGACGAGTCGTCCGTGTTCGACGTCGACGAGGCGGCGCTCGATCACCTCGACCGGCTCGACCGGCTGGAGGACGGGGGTGGCGGCGACGCCGCCCTCGAGCTGTCCCTGCCGCCCGTGCCCGGCAGCCCGCGGTCCGGCCCCGCCGGACACGGGAACGGCAACGGCGACGGCGCGCGTGTGAACCCGCGGCAGGAGAGGAACCGGCTCCGCGAGCACAACGCCAAACTCGTGCAAGATCTCGTGTGGGCGACCGGGATGGGTCACGCGCACGTCAACGGCACGCTCAACCGCAGCGTCGGGCTCCGTCGCATCGACGAAGCGACGGTCGAACAGCTTCGCCGGCGGGCCGCCCAGGCCGAGCGCTGGCTCGAGCGACTCTGACGCGAAAACGCAGCAATAGCTGCGCGGATTGCCCGCCTGCCGCCCGCCGGCTCCACCCTCTGTCTTTGCCTCGCTCGCGAAAAGCCAGGATTTTTGCGGCTTCTCGCGCCCAAAGTGATGCATTTCTCGGGAAAACTCGTAACAATACCGACAAGTATCCACGAGTCAGTGGTGCGGCATGAGGAGAATGTGCGCATCCATGACCTAGGAGGAGCCCGTGAATCGTCGTGATCTGGTCCAGGCGGTGTCGTCCCAATCGAATGTCGACCGCAAGGAAGTCGACTTGGTGCTCAAGGGGTTCACCGACGTCGTCACGGCTGTGGTGTCCAAGGGTGAAGCGGTGTCGATCTCTGGCTTTGCCAAGTTCGTGAAGGTCGACCGGCCGGCGCGCATGGGCCGCAACCCCCAGACCCAGCAACCCGTCCGCATCAAGGCGTCCAAGAAGGCGCGCATCACACCGCTGAAAGGCTTCAAGGACGCGGTCGTGAAGACCAGCCTCGCCCCGAAGCTCGAGCGGGGTGTGTGGCCGCCTGCACCGGCCGCCAAGGCGCCGGCCCGCAAGACGACAGCCGCCAAGTCCACCGCGGCCAAGACGACCGCGGCGAAGAAGACGACGGCTGCCAAGAAGACGACGGCCAAGAAGACGACCGCCAGGAAGACGACGGCCAAGGCCCCGGCCCGCAAGACCGCGGCCAAGAAGACGACCGCCAAGAAGACGACGGCCAAGAAGGCGCCGGCGAGGAAGGCGCCGGCGAGGAAGGCCCCCGCCAAGAAGGCGACCACCGCCCGCAAGACCGCCGCGCGGCGCTGACCGACGCTGATCCGGCCGCGGGGCCCGGCGCCACGAGCGCCCGGTCGCGCGGCCGTGTCGCGCGGCCAGGGGACCGTTCCATGAGAAAAATCGCGCGAATCGCCTACACGCAGGGTGCGTCTCAGGCGTTCTTGGGGCAGTGTTGGCAGTGACCGTGGTCGCCGAGCGCTCTACCGAGTCGGCGCCGATCGTCATCGGCGTCCGGCAGACGCTGTCGTTCGAGGGCTTCTACATGGCCAACGAGCGGCGGCTCTTCCGCGCGCTCTTCGTCCTCACCGGCAGCCGCCAGGAGGCCGAGGACCTGGCTCAGCACGCGTTCTGCAAGGTCTGGGAGCGGTGGGACAACGTGTCCCAGCTGGACGATCCCGTCGGCTACCTGTTCCGGACCGCGTTCAACGCCCACCACTCCGCCACCCGCCGTGCGGTGCGAGCCGCCCGCAAGGTGGTCGATGTGGTGGCCCACTCGGCGCCGCCCCCTGCGCCGGAGCCGGCTGACCTGGCCGCCGACCGCGACCACGTCGCCCGGGCACTCGCCCGGCTCACGCCCCGCCAGCGCGAGGCGGTGGTGCTGACCCAGCTGCTCGACCGCGACGTGGACGACGCCGCCCGCATCATGCGCATCCGCCCCACCACCGTCCGGGTGCTCGTGAGCCAGGCGCGTGCCGTCCTGGTCCACCCGGGACGGCCTGGTGTGGGGCCCGGGCGTGAGTGACGACCATGACCTGCGCTCCCGGCTCGAACGTCTCGCATCGTCCGCCGGCGATCCCCCCGAGCACGGGCTCGAGCGGGTCGCCGCCCGCCGGCACCGCCGGCTGCACCGCCGCCGTGGAGCTGTCGCCACGGCGGCGGTGCTGGCGGTGTTCGCCGCCACCCTTGCGCTGATCAACCCCGGTCTCGACCAGCGCGAGCAGGTCACGGCCTCGGAGACCGCCAATCCGGCCGCGACCGTCGGCGAGGTGCCGCGGCTGGTCGAGGTCCGCTGCGAGCCCACCGGCATCGTCATCCCCATCGCGTCGGTGCGCCCCCAGGACGACGGCCTGCACATGCGGGTCTTCAACCTCCTCGGGGCACCCACCCGCGTCGAGGTCGAGTCCGACCACTGGTTCTCCGAGCCCATCGGCGTCCCGATCCACGGTATGGACGTGACCGTGCCGGTGCCGCCCGGCGTCCTCACCGTCGGCTGCGAGATCAACGGCCAGTTCGAGCGGCGCCGCGTCGACCTCGTCGACCCGTCCGGCTACTACACCGAGCCCGAGCTCGACTGCGAGCGGAGCGAGCAGATCGTGATCCGCGACCTGCCGGTCACGCTGCCCACCCCTAGCATCGTCGCCGCCGCCCGCGAGGCCGTCGGCGACCGGCTGGGCGACGGCGACCGCCTCGCCGTGACCGCCGTCCGCGGCTACGTCAACCAGGCCCTGGAGGATCCGACCAAGGACCCGGTCGTCCAGGTCAGCCGCGGTGGCGAGGTGATCGCCTTCGTCCACGTGCGCGGCATCGACGGGGCGCCCGAGGCACCGTGGACGAGCGTCCCCTACGCCGAGGCGTGCCAGGCGGCGATCGCCAGCGAGCCCGGCACCACCACCACCTCCACCACCACGGCGCCCGAGCAGCCGCTGCCCACCTGATCCGAGTGCGGGTCAGCGGCCGCCGTAGATCCTCTCGATCCGGTCGGCGTACTTGGCCAGGATGCTGCGCCGCTTGAGCTTGGACGTCGGGGTCAGCTCGTCGCCGTCGGGCAGCCACTCCTCGGACAGCACCTCCACCTTCTTCACCCGCTCGACGTTGCTGAACCGCAGCATGACCTCGTCGACCGCCCGCTGGAGCATGTCCTGCGCCTTCGGGTCGACCGCCAGCTCGGTCAGCGAGCCGCCCTCGATGCCCTGCGCGTTGAACCACCCGGGCGCGACCTCGGGGTCGAGCACGATCAGGGCCGACACGAACGGCCGCTGGTCGCCGACCGCGCACGCCTGGCCGACGGCCGGGATCGTCTTCAGGGCCGCCTCGAGGTTGGCCGGGCTGATGTTCTTGCCGCCGGCGGTGATGATCAGCTCCTTCTTGCGGTCGACGATGCGCAGGTAGCCGTCGTCGTCCACGACGCCGATGTCGCCGGAGTGGAACGTGCCGTCCGCATCGAGCGCCTCCGCGGTCTTGGCGGGGTCGTCCAGGTAGCCGGCGAACACGTTGCCGCCGCGGCAGCACACCTCGCCGTCCTCGGCCAGGATCACCTCGACCCCGGGGAACGGCCGGCCGACCGTGCCGACCTTCACGGCGTAGGGGTCCCACGTCATCGGGCCCGTCGTCTCGGACAGGCCGTAGATCTCGGACATGGGCACGCCGATGGCCCGGTACCAGCGGATCAGCTCCGGCGGGATCGGCGCAGCGCCGGTGACCGCGAACCGCAGGGCGTCGAGCCCGACCATCTGGCGGACCTGGGAGAACGCCACCTCGTCGAGGAACGCCCAGGTGGCGTCGTCCTCCGCGCTGGCGGTGCCGGTCGTGCGTCGCTCGACGATCGGGATGGCGGCCGCCACCGCCTCGTCGAACTTGGTCTTGGCCTCGGGGTCGGCCGACAGCGCCGCCTCCACCCCGGCGTGCAGCTTCTCCCACACCCGGGGCACCCCGAACATCGTCTCGGGATGGACCTCGCGGGCGTAGGCGGCGATCCGGGACGGGTCGGGGCACGTCGTGACCTCGAACCCGCCCAGGCACGCCAGGTAGTAGCTGGACATGCGCTCGGCGATGTGGGCCATCGGCAGGTAGGAGATGGCCCGGAACCCGGCGGGGTCGATGCCCAGCAGGTCGAGGTAGCCCTGGGCGGTCCACACGACGTTGCGGTGCGTGAGCATCACACCCTTGGGCGGCCCGGTCGTCCCCGAGGTGTAGATGACGGTGGCCAGCATGTCGGAGCTGAGGCGGGCGGCGGTCGCGGCCAGGTCGAGGGTCTCGGGATCGGTGAGCGTGGAAGCCGGCAGGAGGTCGGGGCGAGCGGCCCCGCCGGGGTCGGTCAGGAGGATGACGTGCTCGAGGGCGGTGAGCTGGTCGCGCACGAGCGTGAACCGCTCGGCGTAGCCCATGTCCTCGACGATCGCGACCTTGGCCGCGCTGTGGCCGGCCAGGTAGGAGACCTGCTCGGGCGAGGACGAGTTGTAGATCGAGATGGGTGTGGCCCCGCACATGACCGCCGCCATGTCCACGATGTGGAACTCGGGGATGTTGCGCATCATCAGCACGACCCGGTCGCCGGCGCCGACGCCGAGCGCGGCCAGGCCGGCCGCGGCCCTGGCCACCCGGTCGGCCATCTCCCCGTAGGTGACCTCCACCCACGCATCGCCGTCCTTCGACCGCAGCGCCACCCGCTCGGGCATGGCTGCGACGGTGTCGAGCCAGCGGCCCGCGATGGTCTGGCCTTCCACCTCGGCGTCGAGGACGGCGGCGTCGATCTCGTGCTTGACCGTCTGCACGATGGCCTCCTGCGTGCGGCGTGGTTCCGTGACTGTCCGTGACCACGGTACGCCGTCGGCCGTCGCTCCGGTGCTGGTCGGGCAGTTGCGTGCCGGTCGGGTGATCGGCAGACTGGCTTGACCGAACGGTCAAGTGCGCCGCCGAGGCGGACGACCCGTGACAAAGGAGCAGACCATGCCCACCGCCGTGATCGTCGACGCCGTCCGCACCGCCGGGGGCAAGCGCAACGGCAAGCTCTCCGGGTGGCACCCGGCCGACCTGGCGGCCGAGACTCTGACCGCTCTGGTCGAGCGCACCGGCATCGACCCCGGCGTCGTCGACGACGTGGTCATGGGCTGCGTCATGCAGGCCGGCGCCCAGTCCGTCAACGTCGGCCGCAACGCCGTGCTGGCCGCCGGCTGGCCCGAGGCGGTGCCCGCCACCACCGTCGACCGCCAGTGCGGCTCCTCCCAGCAGGCCGCCCACTTCGCTGCCCAGGCCGTCATCGCCGGCGCCGCCGACGTGGTCGTCGCGGCCGGTGTCGAGGTCATGAGCCAGGTCCCGATGGGCGCCTCCATCGGCGACGGCAAGTTCGGCTTCCCGTTCGGTCCCCGGGTCAACCAGCGCTACGCGGACGTCGGCGGCCTGGTCCCGCAGGGCATCTCGGCCGAGCTCATCGCCGACAAGTGGGGCCTCACCCGCGAGCAGCTCGACGTGTTCGGCGCCGAGAGCCAGCGGCGGGCCGCCCAGGCCACCGCCGAGGGCCGGTTCGACAACGAGATCATCCCGGTGCGCGCCATCCACCGCGACAAGGAGACCGGCGACATCACCGAGTCCGACGAGCAGGTCACCCGCGACGAGGGCATCCGCGAGGGCACGACCGCCGAGACGCTCGCCAACCTCAAGCCGGCGTTCAAGCCGGACGGCAAGGTCACGGCCGGCAACTCCAGCCAGATCACCGACGGCGCCTCCGCTGCCCTGATCATGAGCGAGGAGAAGGCCGCCGCCCTCGGCCTGCGGCCCCGGGCCCGGTTCCACACCTTCGCCCTGGCCGGCGTCGACCCCGTCACCATGCTGACCGGCCCCATCCCGGCCACCCACAAGGTGCTGGAGCGCTCGGGCCTGTCGATCGACGACATCGACCTGTTCGAGGTCAACGAGGCCTTCGCCTCGGTGGTCCTGGCCTGGCAGCTCGAGACAGGCGGCGACCTGGCCAAGACCAACGTGAACGGCGGCGCGATCGCGCTCGGACACCCGCTCGGCTGCTCGGGCACCAAGCTGCTGGCGACCCTGCTCAACGAGCTGGAGCGCACCGGCGGCCGCTACGGCCTCCAGACCATGTGCGAGGGCGGCGGCATGGCCAACGCCACGATCATCGAACGACTGGGCTGATCGCGGGACGGCCGGGCGTTCGAGGAGGCGCCCGGCCTCACCGCACGACGGAGGGGGAGGCATGAGGGCTCGATCGCCGATCGCCCGCGCGGGGGGCGCGCTCGCTGTCGTGGCGCTGGTCGTGGGCGTCGCCGCCTGCCAGCAGCCGGGCGGGGAGGGCGGATCCGGACCGGGGTTCGGCGTGCTGCGGCAGGGCACCGAGCCCGCGCCGTGGGGCGTCCGCGCCGGCGTCGAGCAGATCACCGTCACCGGCGCGGAGCCCGGCCAGCCCCTGACCCTGTACGGCACCGGCAACCGCAAGCTGGTCACGATGCGGGCCGACGACGCGGGCCAGGTCCACTTCGCGTTCGTGCCCGGCGAGTACGCCGACGTCCAGTCCGGGCCCGAGCTCGACTACAGCGAGCTCGACGTCGCCGGCGGGTCCACCATCGCGCCCGGCCGCTACCTCCTCGTCGACGAGAGCGCCGAGCCCCGGCTGGCCAGCGACGTCGTACAGGTCCCCGGCCGCGACGACACGCCCGCCACCGAGCTCTACGAGCGACAGGAGCTGACCGGCGCCCGCCTCGACCTCCTCGGCAGCCCGGCGCCCGGGTCCAGCCTGGAGGACGGGTTCCAGTACCTGGAGATGCGCGACGGCGTGCGGCTCAGCGCCATGGTCCGGTTCCCCGACGCGGGCGTCTACGGCCCCGGCCCGTATCCGACGGTCGTCGAGTACTCGGGCTACTCGCCGTCCAACCCCGAGTCCGAGGAGGCCGGCGTCCGGCTGGCCCGCGCCTTCGGCTACGCCACCGTGTCGGTCAACATGCGGGGGACCGGCTGCTCGGGCGGCGTGTTCGACATCTTCAGCCCCGCCCAGATGGCCGACGGGTACGACGTGATCGAGACTGTCGCCCGCCAGGGCTGGGTGCGGGGCGGCAAGGTCGGCATGGTCGGCATCTCCTACTCCGGCATCAGCCAGCTGTACACCGCAGCCACCAACCCGCCGCACCTGGCCGCGGTGACGCCCCAGTCGGTCATCGCCGACCCGTGGCTCCAGGCCTGGCCCGGCGGCATCTTCAACTCGGGCTTCACCGCGCAGTGGGTCAAGGAGCGGGACGAGGCCAGCGCCCCGGGCGGCACGAGCTGGGTCACCGAGCGGGTCGACGCCGGCGACACCACCTGCGCCGACAACCTGGTGCTGCGGGCCCAGAACCCCGACTTCGAGAACTTGGCCCACAGCCTCACGACCTACAACCAGACGGCGGCCGACCGTGACCTGCGCGAGCTGGTCCGGGACGTGCGCGCGCCCGTGTACCTGACGGGGGCGTTCCAGGACGAGCAGACCGGCCCGCAGTTCACGGCCATGGTCGACGACTTCGACAGCGCGCCGGTGGCCCGGATCAACCTGTGGAACGGCCGCCACCCCGACGGCTACAGCCCCGCCAACCTGGTCCGCTGGTTCGAGTTCCTCGAGCTGTACGTCGCCGACCGGGTGCCGGTACTCAACCCGTTGCTGCGGGCGGTGCTGCCGTCGGTGCTGGCCGAACAGTTCGACGTGGAGGACGTGACCCTCGAGCCCGACCACTACGCCTCGTTCGGCGACGACCTCGACGGGGCCCGGGAGGCCTACGAGGCCGAGCCACCGGTGCGCGTCGTGTTCGAGAGCGGGCTCGGCGAGAACGAGGTCGGCGAGCCGGGCGGCACGTTCGAGCTGGCGCTCGACACGTGGCCGGCGCCGGACGCCGAGCCGGTGACCTGGTATCTCGGCGCCGGGGGCGAGCTGGTCGCCGACCGGGCCGCTCGGGGCGAGGGCGGCGTCGACTCGTTTCTGTTCGACCCGGAGGCCGGGGACGCCACCCTGTTCGGGGGCACGGGCGACTACCCGCTGCTGGCGCGCACCTGGAACACGGACTGGACCCGCTTCCCGGTGGGCGACGAGCTGTCCTATGTGACCGAGCCGTTCGCAGAGGACACGGTGTTCGCCGGCCCCGGCTACGCCGACCTGTGGGTGGCGTCGGAGGGCGACGACGTCCACGTGCAGGTGGCGGTCTCGGAGATCCGGCCCGACGGCACCGAGGTGCTGCTCCAGAACGGATGGCTCGACCTGGCCCACCGCGCCGAGGACCGCGAGCGGACCGAGGGCCTCGACATCGTGCACCCGTTCACCGAGCGGCTCCGGGAGCCGGTGGTGCCGGGCGAGTTCGTGGAGGCTCGGATCGGCATCCCGTCGTTCGGCCACCCGGTGCGCGCCGGGTCCCGCCTGCGTCTGTCGGTCGCCACGCCTGGGCGCAACCACGCCACCTGGGAGTTCGAGAACCCGGACTACGGCGGCGCGGTACCGAACCAGCAGGTGGCCCGGACACGGGCGATGCCGTCGGCGCTGGTGCTGTCGACGCTGCCGGGCGTCGAGGTGCCGGCCGTGGCGACGCCGGTGCCGTGCCCGAGCCTGCGGGGCCAGCCGTGCCGGCCCTACGAGGCGGCGCCGAATACGGAGGGACCCGAGCCGGAGGGGTAGGGGCCGGCCCGCCGTACCATGCGTTCGGTGCGTGGACGTAAGGTCTCCTGGCCGACCCTCGTGGTCATGGCGCTGCTGGGCGTCGTCGCGTGGTTGCTCACCGACGCCTCGCCAGTTGCGGTGGTGATCGCGGTCGTGGCGGGCTGGCTGATCCTCAAGGCCGGCTTCGCGATCATGTCGAGCCTGGCCACGCCGCTGCCGCCGCCACCACCGCCCGGTGAGCTGCGCAAGGTCCGCCTGACGTTCCGCTGCTCGATCTGCGGGACCGAGGTGCGCATGACCAGTGCGAACGACGAGGTCCCGGAGCCGCCTCGGCACTGCCAGGAGGACATGGAGCTGGTCGCCCCGATCGACGGCTGACCCGGCCGCCACGACCGGTCACTGCGCTGTTCGCGGGGCGACGCTCCCTGGCCGCTCTACCCACAGCCTGTGGAAAAGGTTGGGGAGAGTAACAGCGATGTAACTTCTGTCGCCTGCCGGCTACCTGGGCTTTTCAGAAGGGCGACAAGGAGGTGGCGCGGAGGCGAACAGACGGTTGCGCGCCCACAGCGGTGTTGCTCTCAGCGAAATTGCGTGGCGGTGATGATGCCACCGCAGATGGCCGCGAGGCCGATCCCGAGGTACGCGTTGCTCATCCCGCCCGGCAGCACGCCGAGGTAGTTGAGGAAGATGACCACCAGCCCGACCCCGAGCAGCCCGAACATCAGGATCGGCACCCAGCGCGGGCTGACCTTGACCTCGCGGGGCACCGGCGGCGTGTACCGGGTCGACTGCGAGGGGCGTGCTCCCGTCGGGGTGGTCCCCTTGGGCGTCACGCGCCCGCCCGGTACGTGGCGCTTCGCGGGCTTGGTCATGGCCCGCCAGACTAACCGCGCGGCCAGGGCGGGTAGGAGCCGACACGGATCGGCACCGGGGTCGGTCTGGGTGCACAACGGCGGGTGCCGATCTGTATCGAGTCGTCGCCATGGCGGCTCCCGTGCGAGAGAGTGGTGATGTGACGGACGTCCTGGCCGCCGTCGACATCGGGACCAACTCGATCCACCTGGTGGTGGCCCGGGTGGGCGAGAACCGCATCGAGGTCCTGGACCGCGAGCGCGAGATGGTCCGGCTCGGCTCGTCGGCGGGCGACATGAAGCGGCTGACACCCGCCGCCATCAACCGGGGCATCGAGGCGCTCGAGCGGTTCCGCAAGGTGGCCGCCATCCACGGGGCGTCGATGCGGGCCGTCGCCACGTCCGCCGTGCGGGAGGCCGAGAACCGGCACGTGTTCCTGGAGCGGGCCCGGGAGGTGGGCGTCGACGTCGAGGTCATCTCCGGGTTCGAGGAGGCGCGGCTGATCCACCTCGGAGTGCTCCAGGCCGTGCCGGTCTTCGACCGGCGGGCCCTGGTGGTCGACATCGGCGGCGGGTCCACCGAGCTGGTGGTGGGCACCCGGGGCGACATCCTCACGGCTCGCAGCCTCAAGCTCGGGTCGATCCGCCTGACCAAGCGGTTCTTCGCGGAGCCCCGCGTCACCGCCAAGGCCGTGGACGCGTGCCGCAAGGGCATCCGCACCACGCTGGCGCCGGCGGTGCGCGAGATCGGGCGGATCGGGTTCGACGTCGCCGTCGGGTCGTCCGGGACGATCGGCGCCGTGTGCCAGATGGTGGCCGCCCGACGCGACGGGGGTGCGCCCCGCACGCTCAACAACTTCGTGGTCACTCGGGCCGAGCTCGACGACGTGATCCGGCGCCTGACGAAGGCTCCGACGGTGAAGGACCGGGCCCGCATCCCCGGCCTGGACCCCCGGCGGGCCGACATCATCCTGGCCGGCGCGCTGATCCTCGAGCAGGTGATCCACGCCCTGGGAGCGGGCGAGTTCACGTTCTCCGACTACGCGCTGCGGGAGGGCGTGCTGCTCGACACCTGGCGGCGGATCCACGGCGGGTCGCTGCACCACCTGTCCGACCTGCGGCGGCGCAGCGTGATGCGGCTGGCCTCGCAGATGGACGAGGACACGGCGCACTCGGAGCACGTGGCCCAGCTGGCGCTGCAGCTCTTCGACGCCACCGCCGACCGCCACGACCTGGGCGACGACAGCCGCGAGGTGCTGGAGGCGGCGGCGCTGCTGGCCAACGTGGGGCTGTTCGTGTCGCACGCCGGGCACCACAAGCACAGCTACTACGTGATCCGCAACAGCGAGCTGCTCACCGGGTTCACCGACCAGGAGATCGAGCTGATCGCCCTGGTGGCCCGCTACCACCGCAAGTCGGCACCCCGGAAGAAGCACCCGGAGTTCGCGGCGCTGTCCCGGGACGACCAGCAGCGGGTGCGCGTGCTGGCCGGGCTGCTGCGGGTGGCGGTGGGGCTCGACCGCAACCACGTCGGACGGGTCTCCGGCGTGTCGGTGCGGTCGGACGACGGGACCCTGGTGGTGGCGGCGACGCCGTCGAACGGGCAGGACGTGTCGCTGGAGCTGCACGCCGCCGCCACCCGTTCCGAGCTGATGGCCGACGCGCTGGGCGCGCCGGTCGAGGTGGTGGAGGACGGCGAGGCCGAGCCGTCCGCCCCGACCCCGGTCCCGGCGTAGCGGCCGCGGTCGGGCGAATCGGTTCGGCCGGGTGGCGGCCGGCCGGTACCGTGGCGGCCCGTGGCGCCCCGGGTCCTGGTCATCGACAACTACGACAGCTTCGTCTACAACCTGGTCCAGTACCTGGGCGAGCTGGGCGCCGAGCCCCTGGTCCACCGCCACGACGACCTGTCCCTGGCCGAGATCGTGGCCCTGGACCCGGACGCGGTCCTCATCTCCCCGGGCCCGGGCCGCCCGGAGGACGCCGGCCTGTCCAACGAGGTGATCCGGCGGTTCGCCGGCCGCCGCCCGGTCCTGGGCGTCTGCCTTGGCCACCAGTGCATCGGCCAGGTCTATGGCGGCGATGTCGTCCGGGCCCCGGAGATCATGCACGGCAAGACCTCGCTGATCCGCCACGACGGCACGGGCGTCTTCGCCGGCCTCCCGCAGCCCCTGGAGGCGACTCGCTACCACAGCCTGGTGGTCGCCCGAGAGTCCGTCCCGGACGACCTCGTGGTCACGGCCTGGACGGACGACGGCGTGGTGATGGGCCTCCGCCACCGCGACCACGCCGTCGAGGGCGTCCAGTTCCACCCGGAGTCGATCCTCACGGCCGCGGGCCACGACCTCCTCCGCAACTTCCTGAACCGCGCGGTCCCGACACCGGCCTGACCGCCGGATGTGGCGTCCCGTGACGTCGCGCACCCCGACGCGGGCAGGGCGACGCTGCGAGACTCGCGCGCCTCAGCGCGACGTGGTCGCGTGCACACAAAGTTGCGAACACCACACTCAACTTTTATCCTGAACTCCGGTTCAAGCACACCTTCAACGGAGGCAACCCCATGCCCAAGGCTGTCGGCATCGACCTCGGCACCACCAACTCTGTCGTCGCGGTCCTCGAGGCCGGCGACCCAGTGGTCATCCCCAACGCCGAGGGGTCACGCACCACTCCCTCCGTCGTAGCCTTCTCCAAGGGCGGCGAGGTCCTGATGGGTGAGGTGGCCAAGCGGCAGGCGATCACCAACCCCGACCGCACCATCCGCTCGGTCAAGCGCCACATGGGCACCAACTGGTCGATCGACATCGACGGCAAGGCCTACACGGCGCAGGAGATCTCCGCCCGCACGCTGCAGAAGCTGAAGCGTGACGCCGAGGCCTACCTGGGCGACACGGTCTCCCAGGCCGTGATCACCGTCCCCGCCTACTTCGACGACGCCCAGCGCACCGCCACCAAGGAGGCGGGCCAGATCGCGGGCCTCGAGGTGCTCCGCATCATCAACGAGCCCACCGCGGCCGCGCTGGCCTACGGGCTCGACAAGGAGGGCTCCGACCAGACCGTCCTCGTGTTCGACCTGGGCGGCGGCACCTTCGACGTGTCGATCCTCGAGATCGGCGACGGCGTGTTCGAGGTGAAGGCCACCCACGGCGACACCCAGCTGGGCGGCGACGACTGGGACCAGCGGATCATCGACTGGCTCGTCAGCCAGTTCAAGGCTGCCCACGGCGTCGACCTGTCGGCCGACAACATGGCCCTTCAGCGCCTCAAGGAGGCGGCGGAGAAGGCCAAGATCGAGCTGTCCCAGGTCCAGCAGACGCAGATCAACCTGCCCTTCATCACCGCCACGAGCGAGGGCCCGCTCCACCTGGACGAGACGCTCAGCCGGGCGCGCTTCCAGGAGCTGACGGCCGACCTCATCGAGCGCTGTCGCGGCCCGTTCGAGCAGGCCATCAAGGACGCCGGCCTGTCCATGGACGACCTCGACCACGTCATCCTGGTCGGCGGCTCGACCCGCATGCCGGCCGTGCACGAGCTGGTCAACCAGCTGACGGGCAAGGAGCCCCACAAGGGCGTCAACCCCGACGAGGTCGTGGCCGTGGGCGCCGCCATCCAGGCCGGCGTGCTCAAGGGCGAGGTCAAGGACGTCCTCCTCCTGGACGTCACGCCGCTGTCGCTCGGCATCGAGACCAAGGGCGGCGTGATGACCAAGCTCATCGAGCGCAACACCACCATCCCCACCCGCCGCACCGAGGTGTTCACCACCGCCGAGGACATGCAGCCGTCCGTGGAGATCCACGTGCTGCAGGGCGAGCGGGAGATGGCCCAGTTCAACAAGACGCTCGGCAAGTTCCAGCTCGTGGACCTGCCCCCGGCGCCCCGCGGCGTGCCGCAGATCGAGGTCACGTTCGACATCGACGCCAACGGCATCGTGCACGTCGCCGCCAAGGACCGCGCCACCGGCAAGGAGCAGTCGATGACCATCACCGGCCAGTCCTCGCTGGCCAAGGACGACATCGACAAGATGGTCCGCGACGCCGAGCAGCACGCCGAGGAGGACCGGCGCCGCCGCGAGGAGGCCGAGGTCCGCAACCAGGCCGACACACTCGTCTACCAGACCGACAAGCTGCTCAAGGAGCAGGGCGACAAGATCTCGGGCGACGAGAAGTCGGCGGTCGAGGAGAAGCTGGCCGACCTGCGCACGGCGCTGAACGGCACCGACGTCGAGGCCATCCGCAACGCCACCGACGCTCTCATGTCGGCGAGCCAGAGCTTCACCCAGAAGCTCTACGAGGCCGCCGCGGCCGAGAGCGCGGCGGCGGGCGGCAACCCGACCGACGCCGGCGACGGCGGCGCGAGCCAGCCGCAGGATGACGACGTCGTGGACGCCGAGATCGTCGACGACGAGGAGCAGCGATGACGGACGAGGCCCCGTCGCCGAAGGGCGGCGAGGCCGAGCCCACCGCCCCCGACGACGTGGGCGAGGCCGCGGCCGAGTTCGTCGACCAGCCGGACGACGACGAGGCCACCGCGGACGCGGTGGCCGCGCCCGGCGCCGGGACCGCGCCCGGCGACGCCGCCGGCGACGACCACGACACGGAGGCGCCCGACGACGACCTCGAGGCCGCCGCCGACGCCCTGGAGGTCGACCTGGAGCTGCTGCTCGCCGAGCGCGAGCAGTACCTCGACGCCTACCGGCGGGCCCAGGCCGACTTCGAGAACTACCGCAAGCAGGCCCAGAAGCGACAGGACGACGCCGTCGTGCGCTCGCTCGGCAACTTCGTCGAGGGCCTGCTGCCGGTGCTCGATTCGTGCGACGCCGCGCTCGCCCACGGGGCATCCGAGGTCGAGCCGGTGCTGGTCGCGCTGTACGGCGCCCTCAGCAAGGAGGGCCTCGAGCGCATCGACCCCAAGGGCACGACCTTCGATCCCGAGGAGGCCGAGGCGGTCGTGCACGAGCCCGGCGAGGGCGGCGAGCAGGTGGTGGCCGAGGTCCTGCGGCCCGGCTACCGCTGGCGCGGGCGGGTGCTCCGGCCTGCGATGGTGAAGGTGACGGACTGACGAGGGTGCGCCATGGCACCGCAGCGTGAGTGGTTCGAGAAGGACTACTACCGGGTCCTCGGGGTGAGCGACACCGCCTCCCCGAAGGACATCAAGAGCGCGTACCGGAAGCTGTCCCGCCAGTACCACCCGGACACCAACCCGGACGACAACGCCGCCGAGGAGCGCTTCAAGGAGGTGTCGGCCGCCTACGACGTGGTCGGCGACCCGGAGAAGCGCAAGGAGTACGACGAGGTCCGCAAGCTGGGCCCCATGGGCGGCATGTTCGGCGGCGGAGGTCCCGGCACGGCCGCGCCCGGGGGCGGCTTCCGGTTCGAGGACATCAGCGACCTCGGCGACGTGCTGGGCGGCCTGTTCGGCCGCCGCCGCGGCGGTGCCGGGGCGGCGTCGGGCCCGGGCCGGGGCACCGGTCCCCACCGGGGCCAGGACCTCGAGGCCGAGCTGCACCTCGACTTCGAGGACGCGGTCCGGGGCATCACGACCACGATCCACCTGACCAGCGAGGCGACCTGCTCGACGTGTCACGGGTCCGGGGCCCGGCCGGGCACCACGCCCAAGCCCTGCCCGCAGTGCGACGGGCGCGGGGTGCTCGACGACAACCAGGGCTTCTTCAGCTTCTCCCAGCCGTGCCCGGCGTGCGCCGGCCGCGGTTTCACCATCGACGACCCGTGCCCGACCTGCCGGGGCTCCGGCATCGAGCATCGGCCCCGCGAGGTCAAGGTGCGCATCCCGGCCGGTGTGGCCGACGGGCAGCGCATCCGGCTGCGGGGTCGGGGCGGCCCGGGCCGCAACGGCGGGCCGGCCGGCGACCTGTACGTCACCGCCCGGGTCACGCCCCACCGCCTGTTCGGGCGCAAGGGCGACGACCTGACGCTGGCCGTGCCGGTCACGTTCCCCGAGGCCACGCTCGGCGCCGACATCAAGGTGCCCACCTTGGAGGGCGGGTCGGTCACGGTCCGCATCCCGCCGGGGACCCGCTCCGGGCGCACGCTGCGGGTGAAGGGCAAGGGCGTGGCGAAGCCGCGCAAGACCGGCGACCTGCTGGTCACGGTCGAGGTGGCCGTGCCCCAGGAGCTGAGTGACGACGAGCGCAAGGCGGTGGAGGCCCTGGCGGCCGCGACCGACGGCAGATCGCCCCGAGCACATCTCGGGTTCGAGGAAGGAAGAGTGTGATGCGACCCGACGGCCGTGAACCGACGCGAGCGGTGTACGTGATCTCGGTGGCCGCCGAGCTGGCGGGGGTGCACCCCCAGACCCTGCGCATCTACGAGCGCAAGGGCCTCGTCGACCCCGCCCGCACCACCGGCGGCAGCCGGCGCTACAGCGACGCCGACATCGACCAGCTCCGCCGCATCCAGGAGCTCACCAACGAGGGGCTCAACCTCTACGGGGTGCAGCGGGTGCTGGGGCTGGAGACCGAGGTGGCCAGGCTCCGGTCCGAGCTGGCCGAGGCCAGGAGGGCGCTGGCCGAGACCCAGCGCCAGTACCGCCGCGAGCTCGTCCCGCTCCAGCAGGCGGTCTCCGTGTTCGAGACCCGCCTCGGCAAGAAGTAGGCGCGCTCAAACTTGAGCGCGTAGGTATCAACTTTTATGAGCCGGAGGTAAGATCTCCTCATGGCGCTCGATCCGAACCGCTGGACGCTCAAGGTCCAGGAGGCGTTCAACACGGCCGTCGATGCCGCCAAGGCGGCGTCCAACCCCGAGGTGACGCCCGACCACCTGCTGCTCGCCCTGCTCGGCCAGGGCGAGGGCATCGTGCTGCCCATGCTCCAGCGGCTCGGCAAGGAGCCGCTGCCGCTCCGCAACCAGGTCAACGAGGCGCTGGCCAAGCTGCCCAAGGCCTACGGCAGCGAGGCGCGGCTGTCCCGCGAGCTGCGCGACGTCGTCGACGCGGCCGACGAGGCCCGCGCCGAGCTCCAGGACGAGTACGTCTCCACCGAGCACCTGCTGCTCGCGCTGGCCGACCGGCTCGGCGTCACCCGCGAGGACGTCCTGTCCGCCATGCAGGCCGTCCGCGGCAGCCACCGCGTCACCTCCCAGAACCCCGAGGACCAGTTCCAGGCGCTCGAGCGCTACGGCCGCGACCTCACCGACGTCGCCCGGCAGGGCAAGCTCGACCCGGTCATCGGCCGCGACGAGGAGATCCGCCGGGTCATCCAGGTCCTGTCCCGCCGCACCAAGAACAACCCGGTGCTCATCGGCGAGCCCGGCGTCGGCAAGACCGCCATTGTCGAGGGCCTCGCCGCCCGCATCGTCGAGGGCGACGTGCCCGAGACGCTGAAGAACAAGCGGGTGGTGGCGCTCGACCTCGGTTCCATGGTCGCCGGGGCGAAGTACCGAGGCGAGTTCGAGGAGCGGCTCAAGGCCGTCCTCAAGGAGATTACCGACGCCGAGGGCGAGATCATCACGTTCATCGACGAGCTGCACACGGTGGTGGGCGCCGGCGCGGCCGAGGGCGCGATGGACGCGGGCAACATGCTCAAGCCGCTGCTGGCCCGGGGCCAGCTGCGCATGATCGGCGCCACGACGCTCGACGAGTACCGCAAGCACATCGAGAAGGACGCCGCGCTGGAGCGCCGGTTCCAGCAGGTGTACGTGGGCCCGCCGTCGGTCGACGACACCATCGCCATCCTCCGTGGGCTGAAGGAGCGCTACGAGGTCCACCACGGCGTCCGCATCCAGGACGCGGCGCTGGTGGCCGCGGCGGTCCTGTCCGACCGCTACGTGACGGGGCGGTTCCTGCCCGACAAGGCCATCGACCTCGTCGACGAGGCCGCGTCCCGGCTCCGCATCGAGATCGACTCGCTCCCCACCGAGATCGACGTGGTCGAGCGGCGCATCCGCCAGCTGGAGATCGAGAAGGTGGCGCTGGCCAAGGAGACCGACGCCACCTCTGCCGAGCGGCTGGCCGGGCTCGAGAGCGAGCTCGCCAACCTGCGCGAGCAGCGCGACGCGATGCTGGCCCACTGGAACAACGAGAAGGCCGTGATCTCCGAGATCCGCGAGCTCAAGGAGGAGATGGAGAACCTGCGCTCCTCGCTGGAGCGCGAGGCCGACCTGGAGAAGGCGGCCGAGATCCGCTACGGCCGCATCCCCGAGCTCGAGCGCCAGGTCGGGGAGGCCACCCAGCGGCTCGACGAGCTGCAGGCCGGCGGCCAGCGCATGCTCAAGGAGGAGGTCGACGAGGAGGACGTCGCCGAGGTCGTGGCCCGGTGGACCGGCGTGCCGGTCAGCAGGCTCATGGAGGGCGAGATGGCCAAGCTCGTCCGCCTGGAGGAGGTGCTGCACGAGCGGGTGGTCGGCCAGGACGAGGCCGTGTCGGCCGTGGCCCGTGCCATCCGTCGCAGCAGGGCCGGCCTGTCCGACCCCCACCGTCCCATCGGCTCGTTCCTGTTCCTCGGCCCCACCGGCGTCGGCAAGACCGAGCTGGCGCGTTCGCTGGCCGACTTCCTCTTCGACGACGAGCGGGCCATGGTCCGCATCGACATGAGCGAATACATGGAGAAGCACTCGGTCAGCCGGCTGATCGGCGCCCCGCCGGGCTACGTCGGCTACGACGAGGGCGGCCAGCTCACCGAGGCGGTGCGGCGCCGGCCGTATGCCGTGGTGCTGCTCGACGAGATCGAGAAGGCGCACGCTGACGTGTTCAACGTGCTGCTGCAGCTGCTCGACGACGGTCGCCTGACCGACGGCCAGGGCCGCACGGTCGACTTCACCAACACCGTGCTCATCATGACGTCGAACCTTCAGGGCGACCCCCGCAGCTTCTTCAAGCCCGAGTTCGTCAACCGCATCGACGACATCGTGCGCTTCCGGGAGCTGACCGAGGACGACCTGGCGAGGATCGTGGAGATCCAGCTCAAGGGCCTGCGGTCCCGGCTGGCCGCCAAGCGCGTCGACCTCGAGGTCACCGACGCCGCCGTCGCCGCCCTGGCGCACCAGGGCTACGACCCGGCGTTCGGCGCCCGCCCCCTCAAGCGGGTCATCCAGCGCCAGCTGGCCGACGAGCTCGCCATGTCCCTCCTCGAGGGCAAGGTCGCCGAGGGTGACACGGTCACGGTCGACGCGGTCGACGGCGACCTCGTCCTGCGCTGAGCCTCGCTCTCTGGCGTTCGTTCGTGCCGAAACCGACACGTACGAACGCCCGTGTGCGTCAGACCCGCACGACCGGAAGCCCGTCGAGCTCGGCGTAGTCCGCGTCCTGGGTGACGACCGGGACGCCGAGCGCCAGCGCGGTGGCGGCGATCCACGAGTCGTTGACCGGCATCCGCAGCCCGGCATCACGGAGCAGGAGCCTCAGCCGGGCCCAGGCGTCGGCCACCGCGGCGTCGACGGGGACGGGGTCGAGCACGAGCGCGCGCGTCAGCGTGCCGAGGCGGCGGTCGCGGGTGGCCGTGTCAGCCGCCGCCAACACGCCCGCCCGCAGCTCCCCGATCGTCACGACCGACACCGCCAGGTCGTCCGGTAACAGGTCGACGTCGAGCGGACGGCCTGACTGGCGGGCGATGAAGACCGACGTGTCCGCGAGCCCGCGGGTCACGTGCCGGGGAGGTCGTCGGTCGTCTCGCCGCTGGTGAGCGACCGCAGGTCGCGGGCCATGCCGGGGTCCGCCTGCTCGCCGATCACGTTGCGCACGAAGTCGTCCCGCCGGATCCCACCGCGGCCGCCGGCCCGCAGGCCGCAGCTCGGCCACGGGCCGGCCATCGACCGTGGTCGTCACGGACTCGCCGGCCTGCACGCGGTCGAGCACCTGCCGGGTGTTGTTGCGCAGGTCACGCGACGCCACATCCATGCGACGACTGTTGCACCAGTGTGCGTCAGGTCCGCACGGCCGCCAGCGCGGCCTCGACCAGGCGGCACATCGTGCGGCCGACCGTGCGCATCGGCTCGGGGCTGTGGGCGGCGCGGCTGAGCATGAACCCGCCCTCGATCGCGGCCACGACCGTGGTCGCCAGCTCGGCCGCCGCCGACCGGTCGAGGCCGGCCGGCACGAGGCGCTCGACCACCGCCTCCTCCCAGGAGGCGAACACCGCCGCCGTCGCCCGCCGCAGCGTGTCGTCGCTGCTGGCCACCTCCAGCGCCACCGTGCCGATCGGGCAGGCGTCCAGGTAGCCGGTCTCGACCAGCACGTCGGCCGCGCCCTCGAAGAAGTCCCGCACCGCCGCCACCGGATCCGGCGCGGCGTCCGCGATCAGCTCGAACAGCGCCCGGTACGCCGCCCCCGACTCGGTGATCACCGCCTCGGCCAGCGCCACCTTGCCGCCCGGGAAGAAGTGGTACACCGACCCGATCGGCGCCCCCGAGGCCGCGGTGACGTGCTTGAGCGACGTGCCGTGGTAGCCGCGGGCCCGGAACAGCTCGGACGTGGCGGTGACGATGCGGTCCCGGGTGTCGCTCGGCATGCCGCGATCGTACTAGAGCGATCGTTCTAGTAGGGTCGCGACCATGCAAACCACGACCGAGACCGCCGCCGAGCGCCGGTTGCTCGCGGCGGGGGTGCTGTTCGCCGTGGGCAGCGCCGTCCATACCCTCGACCACCTCCGCCGGGGTCAGGGCAGCGTCACCGAGGCGCTGTACTGGACCGGCAACCTGGCCCTCGTCCTCCAGGTCGTGGTGGTCACCCTGATCCTGACCCGCCACCGCTTGGCCGCCCCCGCCGCGGTGGCCGCCGGGTTCCCCCTGGCGCTCGGGTTCTTCGCCGCCCACTGGCTCCCGGGCTGGGGACCGCTGAGCGACCCGCTGTGGGCGACGGGCTCGTGGTCGTGGGTGTCCTACGCCGCGTCCGTCCTGGAGATCGCCGGTGCGCTGGCCGTCGGGCTCGCCGGGCTGGGCGTCGAGCGGGCGAGGGGGAGGGCGCCGCTGGCGGGCTAGGCTGGCACGTCCCCTGAGCGACACCAGGAGCACGACGTGCCGGCGACCATCGTGGTCGGAACCCAGTGGGGCGACGAGGGCAAGGGCAAGTTCACCGACCTCTTCGCCAAGGAGATGCACCTCGTCGTCCGCTACCAGGGTGGCCACAACGCCGGCCACACGCTGGTGGTCGACGGCGAGACGTTCGCGCTCCAGCTCATCCCGTCGGGCGTCCTGTACGACCACATCGTCCCGGTCATCGGCAACGGCGTGGTGGTCGACCCCCAGGTCCTCCTGGACGAGATCGACATGCTGGAGCACCGCGGCCGCAGCTGCGAGCGACTGAAGGTGTCCTCCAGCGCCCACCTCATCCTCCCGTACCACCAGCTGCTCGACCGGGTGACCGAGCGCCACCTGGGCAAGAACAAGCTGGGCACCACCATGCGGGGCATCGGTCCCAGCTACGCCGACAAGGCGGCGCGGGTCGGCCTGCGGGTGCAGGACATGTACGACCCCAAGATCTTCCGCCAGAAGCTGGAGCTGGTGCTCAAGGAGAAGGGCCAGCTGCTGGCCAAGGTGTACAACCAGCTGCCGCCCACCGTCGATGAGATCGCCGACCTCTACCTGGGCGAGTTGGCCCCCCGCGTCGAGCCCTACGTGGCGGACACGGTCAACCTGGTGCACGAGGCGCTGGAGATCGGCCAGAACGTGCTGTTCGAGGGGGCGCAGGCCACGTTCCTCGATCTCGACCACGGCACCTATCCGTACGTGACCTCGTCCAACCCGGTGGCCGGCGGGGCGTGCACCGGCGCCGGCGTCGGGCCCCGCTACATCGACCGGGTGGTGGGGGTGGCCAAGGCCTACATCACCCGGGTCGGGTCCGGCCCGTTCGCCACCGAGCTGTTCGACGAGGTCGGCGACGCCCTGGTCGACCGGGGCCAGGAATACGGCACCAACACCGGCCGCCGCCGCCGGGCCGGCTGGTTCGACGCGGTGATGCTGCGCCACGCCGTGCGCCTCAACTCGTTGTCCGAGCTGACGATCACCAAGCTCGACGTGCTCGACGCGTTCGACACCGTGCGGGTGTGCGTCGCCTACGAGGCCGACGGCCTCCGGTTCGACCGCTTCCCCGACGACCAGTCTCTGCTGCACAAGGCCCGGCCGGTGTACGAGGAGCTGCCCGGGTGGTCGACCGACGTGTCCGCCGCCACCGAGCCCGACCACCTGCCCGCGGCCGCCCGCGACTACATCGCCTTCCTGGAGGACCAGGTCGGCGTGCCGATCCGGCTGGTCGGTGTGGGCCCGGGCCGCGACCAGTACGTCCAGCGCAAGCCGTAGGGGGACGGGGATGCGGGTGTGCGTGGTGGGGTCGGGGGCCCGCGAGCACGTCCTGGCCCACGTGCTGGGCCGCACCGCCGACGTGGTCGTGACGCCCGGCAGCCCGGGCATCCCCGGGTCGGTGGCCGCGCCTCCCGCCGAGGTGGAGGCCGACCTGTACGTCGTCGGGCCCGAGGCGCCGCTGGTGGCCGGCCTGGCCGACGAGCTGCGGGCCGCGGGCCGGCTGGTGTTCGGCCCCGGGGCCGACGGTGCGCACCTGGAGGGGTCCAAGGCGTGGATGAAGGAGCTGGTCTCCGCGGCCGGCGTCCCCACCGCCCGCTACCAGGCGTTCGGCGAGGTGGAGCCGGCGCTGGCGTTCCTCCGCTCGCTGCCGGGCCCGTGGGTCACCAAGACCGACGGCCTGGCCGCCGGCAAGGGCGTCCTGGTGGCGCCGACCCTGGCCGAGGCCGAGGCCGACGTGCGGGCCAAGCTGTCGGGCGAGTCGTTCGGCGACGCCGGCCGGACGGTCGTGATCGAGGAGGGCATGACGGGGCCGGAGCTGTCGCTGCTGGTGGTGTGCGACGGCACCCGGGGCGTGCCCCTGGCGCCGGCTCAGGACTTCAAGCGGGTGGGCGACGGCGACACCGGGCCGAACACCGGCGGCATGGGCGCGTACTCGCCGGTCCCGGCCGTCGGCGACGACGTGGTCGCCGACGTGATGGACCGGTTCGTCGGGCCCACCCTCGCCGAGCTGCGGCGCCGGGGGATCGACTACCGGGGCGTGCTGTACGCCGGCCTGATGCTCACCGCGGAGGGCCCGAAGCTGGTCGAGTACAACGTCCGCTTCGGCGACCCCGAGGCCCAGGTCGTCCTGCCCCGCCTGACCAGCGACCTGGCCGAGCTGCTGGCCGCGGCCGCCGCCGGCGACCTGACCGCCGCCCCGCTTCCGGCGTTCGCACCGGAGGCCGCCGTCACGGTGGTCCTGGCCTGCGAGGGCTACCCGGTGGCGCCCCGCACGGGCGACGTGATCGAGGGCATCGCCGAAGCCGAGGCGACCGGTGCCACGGTGTTCTGCGCCGGGGTGGCGGCCGGCGAGGATGGCCGCCTGCTGACCGCCGGCGGCCGTGTGCTGGCCGTCACCGGTACGGGGCCTACGGTGGCGGCGGCACGCGATCACGCGTACCGGGCCGCCGGATGCATCTCGTGGCCGGGGCTCCACCACCGCACGGACATCGCACGGGAGGCAGCGAGCGGATGACCGCACAGAAGGTCGCGATCCTGATGGGCTCGGCCAGCGACAAGGACAAGATGGCGCCGGCCGCCGACACGCTGGGCCGCTACGGCGTCGAGGCTGACGTCCGGGTCATGTCGGCCCACCGCACCCCGGCGATCGTGGCCGAGTTCGCCTCGTCGGCCCGGGCCAACGGCTACAGCGCCATCATCTGCGGCGCCGGCATGGCCGCCCACCTCGCCGGCGCGGTCGCCGCTCACACGACGCTCCCGGTCATCGGCGTCCCGCTGTCGGCGGGCGCGCTCAACGGCGTGGACGCCCTCTACGCCACCGTCCAGATGCCCAAGGGAATCCCGGTCGCCACGGTGGCGATCGACGGGGCCATGAACGCCGCCCTCCTGGCGGTCCAGATGCTCGCCGTCACCGACGACGACCTCACCAAGGAGCTCCTCCGCCACCGCGAGGAGATGGTCCCCCGCTAGCCCTCCAGCCGCTTGGAGAGGTCGAGCCCGAAGCCCCGCACCGCGGCGATGTCGACCCCGGCAGGCCACTGCGGGTCGGGCCGGGCCACGACCATCCGGATCATCCCTGCCAGGGTCTGCGTCGTGAAGCCGGGTTCCTTGACCTCGGCGTCGGCCAGCATGTTGTCGAGCGGGACGTGCTCGACCAGTGACGCCACGTCGGCCAGGTCCCGGGGCTGGACGCGGCCGTGCAGCGCCAGCACCTTGTTGGCCGCCAGCTCCCGCGGAGACAGGGTCGGTCCGAGCGAGGTCGTGGTTCCGGGCCACTCGATCCGGTCCCGACCGAGGTCGACGCCGAACCGACCGCGCCGCGCGTCAGCGACCACCTCCAGCCTGGCGAACGCGGGCGAGCTGGCGATGACCACGACGTCGAGCCCGTCGTCCCGCAGCGCGCTCGCGACGCGCCCTGCGACCGCCGGCACGTCGGTGCCCAGCGCGGTGACCACGTCGATGCTGCGGGTGGGTCGGTCGGTCAGGCGCGAGGCCACCAGCGCAGAGCCGCCGGCCAGGTGGAATCCGTCGGACGCCGCGATCCGCAGGACGATGCGCGCGATCCGCCGCTGGAGCCGGGTGAGACCGCGGGGAGTCATCGCAGCCGCACGATGAGGTCGGCGACCGGCTGGCGCATGTGCCGGGCCACGGGGACGTCAGGCCAGAGCTCGACGAGGGCGTCGGGGTCGATCCAGATCTGGATGTCCGCCGCCGTGCCCTCGTCGAGCACCTGTGCGTACGCACCCGCCCGCTGGTCCAGGTCACGGAGGTCCCACGCGCCCTCGTGGGGCGTCCAGTCGATGTGGTTGGGCAGTTTCACCGGCCTGTCGGGCGTCACGATCGGTACCCAGCGGCCCAAGGGAAGCTCGATGCGCCGGCCGCGGAACTCGCCCACCACGAACGGCCGGCTGTCGAACGCGACGGCGATGCGGTCCAGCTTCTCCGCCACCTCGCCGGTCGGCTGGCGCGTGCCGGCCTCCCAGGCGGACACCGCCGGCTGGGTGACGTCGAGCAGCCCGGCCAGGTCGGCCTGGCTCACCCCCATCTTCCGGCGGAGCTCCGCGACCTCCACGCCGTTATGATAACGGCCGTCCCTCGCAAGCGGCAGCCGACCGGCGACAATGGGGGTGTGAAGCCCGTCGTCGCCGACATCCTGGCCTTGCGCTACGCCAGCCAGCCGATGGTCGAGTTGTGGAGCCCGGCCGGCAAGGTGCGGCTCGAGCGCGAGCTGTGGGTTGCGGTCATGGCCGCCCAGCGGGAGCTCGGGATCGACATCCCCGCCGAGGCCGTCGACGACTACCGCGCGGTGATCGACAGCGTCGACCTCGACAGCATCGAGGCCCGCGAGCGACGCACCCGCCACGACGTGAAGGCCCGCCTCGAGGAATTCTCCGCCCTGGCCGGCCATGAGTACGCCCACATGGGCATGACCTCCCGGGACCTGACCGAGAACGTGGAGCAGTACCAGGTCCGCCTGGCGCTCGCTCTGGTCCGCGACCGCATGGTCGCAGCCCTCGCCCGCCTGGCCGAGCGCGCCTCCGAGCACGCCACCCTGGTCATGGCCGGGCGTAGTCACAACGTCGCCGCCCAGGCCACGACGCTCGGCAAGCGGTTCGCCAACGCCGGCGAGGAGCTGCTGGCCGCGTACCGCCGGGTCGACGACCTGCTGGCCGCCTACCCGCTGCGGGGGATCAAGGGCCCGGTCGGCACCCAGCAGGACCAGCTCGACCTGCTGTCCGGCGACGCCGACGCGGTCGACCGCCTGGAGGCCGCCGTCCTCCGCCACCTCGGCTTCGCCGAGGCCCTGACCAACGTCGGGCAGGTGTACCCCCGCTCGCTCGACTTCGACGTCGTCGCCGCCCTCGTCCAGGCCACTGCGGGGCCGTCGAGCCTGGCCACGACCATCCGGCTGATGGCCGGCCACGACCTGGTGACCGAGGGGTTCGTCCCCGGCCAGGTCGGCAGCTCGGCCATGCCCCACAAGATGAACACCCGATCGGCCGAACGGATCAACGGGCTGGCCGTCGTGGTGCGGGGCTTCCTGTCGATGACCTCCGAGCTGGCCGGCGACCAGTGGAACGAGGGCGACGTGTCCGACTCGGTCGTTCGCCGAGTGGCCCTGCCGGGGGCGTTCATGGCCACCGACGGGCTGTTCGAGACGCTCCTGTCCGTGCTCGACGCGTTCGGCGCCTTCCCGGCGGTCATCGAGCGCGAGCTCGAGCGCTACCTGCCGTTCCTCGCCACCACCAAGGTGCTCGTGGCCGCGGTGCGGGCGGGGGTCGGACGAGAGCAGGCCCACGAGGCGATCAGGGAGCACACCGTCGCGATCGCCCTGGCGCAGCGGGAGGGGGCGGCGGGCAACGACCTCGCCGACCGCCTGGCCGCCGACCCGCGCCTCGGCCTCGACCGTGCGACCATCGACGCCGTCCTGGCCGACCGGTCGGGGCTCGTCGGCTCCGCGCCCCGCCAGGTCGACGCCTTCGTCCGCCGGGTCGAGGCCCTGGTGGCCGAGCATCCCGACGCCGCCCGCTACCGTCCCGAGCCCATCCTCTAACCAACCCGGAGGGTCCGCCGTGACCGACCTCGGTCTGCCCTACGTCCACTCGGGCAAGGTCCGCGACATCTACGCCGTCGACGACGACCGCCTGCTCATGGTCACCAGCGACCGCATCTCGGCCTTCGACGTCGTCATGGCCGAGCCGATCCCGGACAAGGGCCGGGTCCTGACCGCCATGTCGGCCTTCTGGTTCGAGCAGCTGGCCGACGTCGTGACGGGCCACCTCCTGTCGACGGACCTGGCCGACCTGCCGCCCGAGGTGCGGCTGGCGGCCGGTCCCGACCTGGCCGGCCGGATCATGCTGACGAAGCGGGCCGAGATGCTGCCGGTCGAGTGCATCGTGCGGGGCTACATCACCGGGTCGGCCTGGAAGGAGTACAGCAAGGCCGGGACCATGCACGGGGCGAGGCTGCCCGAGGGCCTGCTGGAGTCGGCCCGCCTGCCCGCGCCCGTGTTCACTCCGTCGACCAAGGCCGACGAGGGCCACGACGAGAACATCAGCTTCGGTGCCGCCGCCGAGCTGATCGGCGAGAGCCTGGCGGCCAAGGTTCGCGACGTGTCGCTGGAGCTCTACCGCCGGGGAGCGGACTGGGCCCGCGAGCGCGGGATCATCATCGCCGACACCAAGTTCGAGCTGGGCATGGTGGGTGGCGACCTGGTGCTGTGCGACGAGGTGCTCACGCCGGACTCGTCCCGGTTCTGGCCCACCGACGCCTGGGAGCCGGGCGCCACGCCGCCGTCGTTCGACAAGCAGCCGCTGCGGGACCTGCTCGACGGGCTCGACTGGGACAAGACCCCGCCGCCGCCCCCGCTGCCCCCGGAGGTCGTGTCCGCCACCAGCAAGCGCTACATCGAGGCCTACGAGCGGATCACCGGCCGGCCGTTCGCCGACTGGCCGGGCACGGGTGGGTAGCGACGACGCACGCGCAGACGACCCGACGGAGGCCGGCCGCCGCCAGGACGGCTGGGGCGTGCGCTTCGAGTGGGGCGTCGAGGGGCTGCGCCACGTGGCCGGCGGGGCGGGCGCCGTGGTCGTGGTCGACGTGCTGAGGTTCACGACCGCGGTGTCGGTGGCGGTCGGCCGCGGCGCGGTGGTGCTGCCCTACGTGTGGGCGGCGGGCGACGCGGCCCGGGCCTACGCCGCCCGCCACGCGGCCGAGCTGGCAGGCCGGCGGGAGGACGGCGCGTGGTCGCTGTCGCCGACCGACCTGGCGACGATCGCGGCAGGGACCCGGCTGGTCCTGCCCTCGCCCAACGGGTCGGCGCTGGCCTTCGGCGCCCGCAACGACGCCCCGGACGCGACCGTGCTGGCGGGGTGCCTGCGCAACGCGGCCGCGGTCGCGGCGGTGGCGGGCGACCAGCCGGGGCCGGTGGCGGTGGTGGCGGCGGGCGAGCGGTGGCGGGGCGACCTCGGTCCGCTGCGCCCGGCGGTCGAGGACATGCTCGGCGCGGGCGCGGTCGTGGCCGCGCTGGTGGACGGCGGCCACCGCAAGCCGGGCACGCTGTCGCCGGACGCCCGGGCCGCGGCCGCCGCGTTCGACGCCGCAAGGGCCGGTGGGTTGGGGGAGTGGCTCGCCGGCTGCGGCTCCGGCCGGGAGCTCTCCGCCCGCGGCTGGTCCGACGACGTGGCGGCGGCCGCCGCCCTCGACGCAGAGGTGGTGGCGCCGGTCCTCGACGGCGCCGAGTTCCGGGCCGTCGCCCCCGGCGAGGCCGGCGGCGTGCGCTGAGCGGCGACCCCGGCCGAATACGCTGCCTCACATGGAGTTCTCCGTGCTGGTCGAGACCCGCCTCCGCCACGGCGTGGCCGACCCCGAAGGCGCGACGATCGAGCGATCGCTGCCCGCCCTCGGGTTCGACGGCGTGTCCCGGGTCCGGGTGGGCAAGGCCTTCCGGTTCACCGTGCAGGGCACCGACGAGGCGTCCGTGCGGGCCGAGGTCGACGACATGTGCCGGCGCTTCCTCACCAACCCGGTCATCGAGGACGCCGTCGTCACCGTGACCGCCGCGGTGCCGACCTGATGCCCGCGGTCGTCGGCGTCGTCGTCTTCCCGGGCTCCAACTGTGAGCTCGACGTGGTCGAGGCCGTCCGCAACCTCGGCGGCGAAGCCCGCCTGCTGTGGCACGGCGACGACGCGATCGGCGGCGTCGACGCCGTCGTCCTGCCCGGTGGGTTCGCCCACGGCGACTACCTGCGTCCCGGGGCGATCGCCCGGTTCTCGCCGGTCATGGGGGCGGTGCGCGAGCACGCCGCCGCCGGTGGGCCGGTCGTCGGCATCTGCAACGGCTTCCAGGTGCTGTGCGAGGCCGGGCTCCTCCCGGGTGCGCTGCAGAAGAACGCCGGCCTCAAGTTCCTGTGCCGCCCGGCCACGATCCGGGTCGACGCGCCGGGCACCGCGCTGACGACCGGGATCGAGGTGGGGACCGAGCTGGCGATCCCCATCAACCACTTCGAGGGGAACTACGCGTGCCTGCCCGAGACGCTGGACGAGCTGCGGTCCGAGGAGCGGATCGTGTTCCGTTACGTCGACAATCCCAACGGGTCGGTCGACGACATCGCCGGCATCTGCTCGGCGGACCGCAACGTGGTCGGGCTCATGCCGCACCCCGAGCGCGCCAGTCATGCCCTGCTCGGCTCGACCGACGGGGTGCCGCTGCTGCGGTCGCTGCTGGTGACGGCGGGCGCCGCGGTCGGCGCCTGACTGTCTCTGGCCCGCCCGCCGGGTCAGGCCCGGCGGCTGATGCCGGCCTTCTCGAGGACCGCGGCGGGCACGCCCAGCTCGCGCCAGGCGGAGTACGAGATGCCCTTGCGGTCGCTGTAGGGCGCGGCCGACTTCACGAAGTCCTTTTCGAGCTGGTTCAGGTCGACCTTTGACTCGCTGGCCTCGAGCGCGGTCTCGAGATCGAAGCGTTCCTGCACGAGGTGCAGACGCTTCAGCGGATCGGCTGTAGCGATCTCCGCCTCCACCGCGACGAGGCGCTTCTTCATCGAATCGGTGGTCCGCTTACGCCCCCGCCGGGGCTTGTGGGCCTCGAGCGCTTCGAGGTAACGGCGAACCGCACGTCCTTGATCCCGTCCTTCCGCCAGGGCTGCTTTGTGCTCGTTGCTCATCGGGGTCCGCTTGCGAGTTGACTCGGGCATGGGGCCAATATATTTCGGATTGTCTCCAAGTGCTATTTGCTGGTTCACGAACTCGTGCGGACCGGCATTGTCCTGTGCCCGGGCGGCGTCGGACCGTGAGGTTGGCCGCGCTCCGCGTGCGTGCCAGGTCCCGGGCGCGCGGTGGCTTATGTTGGGCCGCGTGACCGCCGACGAGCCGATCCACCGGGCCCTCGGGCTCACCGACGACGAGGCCGACGCGATCGAGCGCATCCTCGGCCGCGCCCCGAACCACCTGGAACTGGCGATGTACGCGGTCATGTGGTCCGAGCACTGCTCCTACAAGTCGAGCCGGTTGCACCTGCGGCGCCTGCCGAGCGAGGGCCCCGCGGTCCTGGTCGGGCCGGGCGAGAACGCCGGGGTGGTCGACGCTGGCGACGGCATCGCGGTGGCCTTCCGCATCGAAAGCCACAACCACCCGTCGGCCATCGAGCCGTATCAGGGCGCCGCGACCGGGATCGGCGGCATCCTGCGCGACGTGTTCACGATGGGTGCCCGACCCATCGCGCTGATGGATCCGCTGCGCTTCGGCCCGCTGTCCGATGCCCGCAGCCGCTGGATCGCCGAGGGTGTCGTGTCCGGGATCAGCGGCTATGGCAACTCGGTGGGCGTGCCCACCGTCGGCGGTGAGACGGTCTTCGACGAGACGTATCAGGACAATCCCCTCGTGAACGTCTTCTGCCTCGGCGTGCTGCCGGTCGAGCGGCTGGTCTTGGGACGGGCGTCGGGAATCGGCAACCTCGCGGTCCTGTTCGGCTCGACGACCGGGCGCGACGGCATCGGCGGCGTGTCCGTGCTGGCGTCGGCCGGGTTCGGCGAGGTCGACGACGCGGCCAAGCGCCCGAGCGTGCAGGTGGGCGACCCGTTCGAGGAGAAGCGCCTCATCGAGGCATGCCTGGAGATGCTCGACGCCAACCTCGTCGTCGGCATCCAGGACCTCGGCGGCGCGGGGCTCACGTGCGCCACCAGCGAGACCGCCAGCCGCGGCGGGGTCGGCATGGACGTGTACGTATCGGAGGTCCCGCAGCGCGAGACCGCGATGGAGCCGTTCGAGGTCATGACCAGCGAGAGCCAGGAGCGGATGCTGGCCATCGTCGAGCCCGAGCACCTCGACGAGGTCGTCGGGATCTGCGCCCGGTGGGAGATCACGGCCGCGGTCGTGGGCACCGTCTCGGCGGGGGGCCGGCTGCGGATCCTCGACCGGCCGGACGGCGAGGTGCTGGCCGACGTGCCGGCGGCGTCGCTCCACGAGGACGCGCCGCTGCTCGACCGGCCCCGGGCCGAGCCGGCCGGCCGCGCCGAGCGCCTGGCCGACGGCGCCGACGCCGCGCTGTTGGCGCCCGACGACCCGGGCGAAGACCTGGTCGACCTGCTCTACGACACGGCCTGGGTGTCCAGCCAGTACGACAGCCAGCTGTTCCTCAACACGGTCGAGGGCCCGGGCGGCGACGCCACCGTGCTGCGGCTCAAGCACCCGGTCACCGGGGCCGACACGGGTCGGGCGCTGGCGCTGACCTGCGACGGCAACCACCGGTGGTGCGCGCTCGACCCCCGGCGGGGCACGGCGCTGGTGGTGGCCGAGGCCGTCGCCAACCTGGCCTGCGTGGGCGCCCGCCCGCTGGCGCTGGTCAACTGCCTGAACTTCGGGAACCCGACCCACCCCGAGACGATGTGGCAGCTGTCCGAGGCGATCGACGGCATGGGCGACGCCTGCCGGGTGCTGGGGCTGCCGGTGGTGGGCGGCAACGTGAGCCTCTACAACGAATCCCGCGGCCGGGACATCGACCCGACGCCGATCGTGGGCGTGGTCGGCATGGTCGACCAGCTGGCGGTGCCGCCCCCCGGCGTCGGCCTGGTGGCGGGGACCAGGGTCATGGTCCTCGGGCCGAGCCCGTCGACGATGTCCGGCTCGCGCTGGGCCTGGTGGCGCGGCCACAAGGCGGGCGAGCCGCCGGCGCTCGACCTCGACGCCCACGCCGCCGCCTGCGCGGTGGTGCGGGACCTGGTGACCGACGGCCTGGTGCTGGGCGTGCACGACACGGCCGACGGCGGCCTGGCCGTCGCACTCGCCGAGATGGCGGTGGGCAGCGGCGTGGGCGCGACGATCGCAGCGCCCGGCGACGCCCCCCTGGCCTGGCTGTTCGGCGAGTCCCCGAGCCGTTTCGTGCTGTCGGTCGACCCGGCCGCGGTGGGCGAGGTCCAGCGCCGGCACATGGCCGCCGGCGTCGAGGCCACGGTCGTCGGCGATGCCGGCGGCGACCGCCTGACGATCACCGGCGGCACGTGGCCGGCGGTCGACGTCGACCTCGCCACCGCCACCGCCGCCTGGCGCGGCAAGCTCCCGGAGCTCCTGGGCCACGGCACCACGCAGGGCTGAGTTGTGGCTACAAGGTGGCCATGCCTGTCGCTACGCCGCGTGTCGAGGTCGACGTCCGCGAGCTCAAGAACAACCTCAGTCGCTACCCCGACCGCGTCAGCGACGGGCTCGAGATCGTGGTGACCGAGCGGGGGAGGCCGGTAGCCAGGCTGCTCCGCGTCGACGAGACGGCCGACCGCCGACCTCGTCTCGGCCGGGCTCGTGCGCCCGCCCCGGACCCGGGAACGCCGCCTGCCGCGGCCGATCGCCGCCTCGGGCACGGTGAGCGACCTCGTCACCGACCAGCGCCGGTGACCACCTACGTCGACACGTCTGTCCTCGTCAAGGTGCTCGTCGACGAGCCCGGCACCGACCGGGCCCGGCGGCTGTGGCAGGTCGCCGAGGAGCTGGCGTCGGTGACGCTCGTCGCCGTCGAGGCCCGAGCCGCCCTCGCGGCCGCCCGCCGCGGCAAGCGGCTCACGCCGGCCCGGCACCGGCGGGCGGTCGCCAACCTCGGCGTGCTGCTCGACCAGATGGGCCTCGTCGGTGTCGGGGACGAGCTCATCGAGCAGGCGGGCGAGCTCGCGGAGTCCGCCTCGCTGCGCGGCCACGACGCGGTCCACCTCGCCGGGGTGCTCATGGTCGAGGCGACCGTGCTGGCCAGCGCGGACAAGGACCTGTGCGGCGCGGCCGAGCGCCTCGGGCTGCACATCGCCAACCCGCTCGCGGTGTAGCTACCGCTTCACGCGCGGCATCGGGTCCGGGGTGGGGGGCTCGCCGTCGGTGCCGTCGAGCGACAGGGCGCCGAACAGCCCGGCCTCGGCCTCGTCGATGGCGACGTCCGGCTCGAGGTCGTGGATCACCTTCCACATCACCTTGTCGAGCACCAGGAACTTGGCCAGCCACAGGACGCCGAAGCCGGCGAGCTGGGCGAAGGCGTTCAAAGCCGTCGAGTCCCAGCGGTTGTCGGCGTAGTTGACCGCGATCAGCGACAGGATCATGCCGAGCGCTGACATGACCCAGAACGGGACCACCTCGCCCCACAGGCGGTTCTTGCCGGTCTGGCTCCACGTCCAGCGCCGGTTGATCAGGTAGTTCGGCACCGCGCCCGCGGACACAGAGACCAGGTTGGCGAGCACGGCGTCCCAGCCCAGGGCCCCGTCGCAGATCCAGAAGACCGGCTGGCCGACGGCTACCGCCACCACCGAGGCCGTGGAGTACTTCGCCAGCTTCCGGACCGTGGGCGACTGCAGGTCGACGAGCACGAAGGGGCAGCGTAGAGGACTCTCGGCACCGGTTCGCCGATAGCGGTGGCCGGCACGGCAGACTGGGGCCCGTGACGGACGCCGACGACCAGCTCAAGGAGGCGTGCGGCGTCGTCGCCCTCCACGCCCCCGGCCGGCCGGCCGACCAGTCCGTCGCCCAGCTCACCTACCTCGGCCTGTTCGCCCTCCAGCACCGCGGCCAGGAGGCGGCCGGCATGGCCGTCAGCGACGGCGAGCAGCTCACGGTCGTCAAGGACCAGGGCCTGGTGGCCAGCGTGTTCGACGACCGCACCCTGGCCGGCCTCCCCGGCCACCTCGCCATCGGCCACTGCCGTTACTCGACCACCGGCTCGTCGACCTGGCGCAACGCCCAGCCGGCCTACCGGTCGGTCGAGGACCACATGTTCGCCCTCGGCCACAACGGCAACCTCGTCAACACCGAGGCGCTGGTGAAGGAGGCGGGCATGCTCGAGGGCACGGTCACCAGCGACAGCGACCTCGTGGCCGAGCTCATCGCCGCCGAGCTGGCCCACCACCCCGGCGAGCCCGACGCGCTGGTGCGGGCCGTCTCCGACGTCGTCGTCCAGCTCGAGGGTGCGTTCTCGCTCGTGATCATGGACCAGACCCGGGTCATCGGCGTCCGGGACCCCCACGGCTTCCGGCCGCTGTGCCTGGGCACGCTGGAGGGCGGGGGCCACGTGCTGGCGTCCGAGACGCCCGCACTCGACATCGTCGGCGCCACCTTCGCCCGCGAGCTGGCCCCGGGCGAGATGGTCGTGATCGACGCGGAGGGCGTGCGGGAGGTCTACCCCTACGACCCGTCCGAGGTCGATCCCCGCCTCTGCCTCTTCGAGTTCGTGTACTTCGCCCGGCCCGACAGCCGGCTCTACAGCCAGAGCGTCCACCAGGCCCGCATCCGCATGGGCGAGCAGCTGGCGGCCCAGGCCCCGATCGAGGCCGACATGGTCATGGGCGTCCCCGAGTCCGGGGTGCCGGCGGCGGAAGGGTTCGCCCGCGCCAGCGGGATCCCGCTGGGCTCCGGGCTCGTCAAGAACCGCTACATCGGCCGCAGCTTCATCGCCCCCAGCCAGGAGGCCCGGGCCAGGGCGGTGCGCATGAAGCTCAACCCCCTGCGGGAGAACATCGACGGCAAGCGCCTGGTCGTGGTGGACGACTCGATCGTGCGGGGCACGACCCAGCACCAGCTGGTCCGCATGCTGCGGGAGGCCGGTGCCCGGGAGGTGCACCTGCGCATCCCGTCGCCGCCGGTGCGGTGGTCGTGCTTCTACGGGATCGACACCGGCGACCGCACCGAGCTGCTGGCGCACCGCCTCGAGGTCGACGAGATCCGCGGCTACCTCGACGTCGACACGCTGGCCTACCTCGACCTCGACCGGCTGGTGGCCGCCACCGGGGCCGCCGGGGCCGGGTTCTGCGACGCCTGCTTCACCGGCCGGTACCCGGTGCCGGTCCCGGTCACGCTGCGCAAGGACGTGCTGGAGGACAACGAGATGCCGACGAGCGAGACGATCGTCCAGCCGGTCCTCGACGGCACCACCGCCTGACGTGGGGGAGACCTACCGGGACGCGGGCGTCGACATCGCCGCCGGCGCGGCGGCGGTCGACCGCATCAAGGACGCCGTCCGCTCGACCTACCGCCCCGAGGTGGTCGGCGACATCGGCGGGTTCGGCGGCATTGTCGGCCTGCCCGCCGGCTACCGGGACCCGGTGCTCGTGTCGTCGACCGACGGCGTCGGCACCAAGGCGATGGTGGCCCGGGCCGCCGGGCGCTACGACACGATCGGCATAGACCTCGTCGCCATGTGCGTGGACGACATCGTGTGCCAGGGCGCGGCGCCGCTGTTCTTCCTCGACTACATCTCGGTGGGCCGGCTCGACCCGGAGTTGGTCGAGGCGCTCATCGCGGGGGTGGCCGAGGGCTGCCGCCAGGCGGGCTGCGCCCTGGTCGGCGGCGAGATGGCCGAGCACCCCGGCGCCATGGACCCCGGCGAGTTCGACCTGGTCGGCTTCGTGGTGGGGGTGGCCGAGCGGGACCGCCTGCTGACCGGCGACCGCGCCCGGGCCGGTGACGTCCTGGTCGGCCTGCCGTCGCCGGGCCTGCGGTCCAACGGCTACTCGCTGGCCCGCAAGGTGCTGTTCGAGCGGGCCGGCCTCGCCCTCGACGACGAGCTGTTCGGCGGCCGCACCGTCGCCGACGAGCTGCTGGAGCCGTCGGTCATCTACGCCCCCGCGGTCGGCGGGCTGCTCGGCGACGTGGACGTCCGGGCCGTGGCCCACATCACAGGGGGCGGCATCGTCGGCAACATGCCCCGGGTCCTGCCGCCGGGCGTCGACGCCCACCTGGAGCGCTCGGCGTGGGAGGTGCCGCGGGTGTTCACCGAGATCCAGCGTCTGGGCGGGATCGACGACGCCGAGATGGCCCGTGTCTTCAACCTCGGGCTCGGGATGGTGGCGGTGGTGCCCGCCGCCGACGCCGGGCGGACGCTGGCACTGCTGCGGGACGCCGGCCACGCCGCCGTCGAAGTCGGGCGGCTCACCGCGGCGACCGGCGAGGGACGGGAGGTCCACCTGGCATGACCGAGCGAAGCGAGGTCCAGCAGTACAGCCGCCCTGTCGCGACGAAGTGGCGACGCGGTCACCGGTGCGCCCTCAGGGTGCACCAGTGACCGCCAACGCAGCCCTGGTCGAGCACCTCCTGCGTCATTCGGTGCGGGAGGGCGACTTCGTGCTCAAGTCGGGCAAGCGCAGCCGCTGGTTCATCGACGCCAAGCAGACGACCTGCCGGCCCGACGGCATGCTGCTCGTGGCCGACGCGATGCTGGCGGTGCTGCCCGAGGACGTCACGGCCCTCGGCGGGCTCACGATGGGGGCCGACGCCGCGGCGTTCGCCACCGCCGGCGTCGCCGCTACCCGCGGCCGCCCGATGCGGGCGTTCAGCGTCCGCCGAGAAGAGAAGGACCACGGCGGCGGCGGTCGCCTGGCCGGCGCGCTGGAGCCGGGCGACCGGGTGGCGATCACCGAGGACGCGGTCACCCGGGGCGTGTCGATGCTGGAGGCGGTCGACGTCGTGCGGGCGTGCGGCGCCGAGCCGGTCCTGCTGGTCCCGGTCGTCGACCGGGGCGGCACGGTCGAGGCGCTGGCCGCGGAGGCCGGCCTGCCGGTCCGCGCCCTGGTCACGGCCCCGGACCTGGGCTTCCCCTACGAGAAGGACGTCCCCTAGCCGCCGTCCGCATGCCGTCAGCCCGGGATGGTCCTCGCGGTGGGGTGGAGGGCCACCTCGACCCGGTCGGCCTCGTCGTCGGCGACCAGCGGCCCGACGGCCACCCCCGCGGCGGCAACACGGTCACGCACCGCGGCGAGCTCGTCGCCCGCGTCCAGGCGGCCCTCGCCCACCAGCGTCACGGTGTCCCCGACCTCGACGGTGACCTGCTGGCACGACGCCGCCAGCACGCCGAGCAGCTCGACGGCCGCCAGCAGCACGGGGAGGCGGTCGGCGGGATCGTCGCCCAGACCGCCCGCGTCCGGGGCCGCCGGCTCGGCCGGGTCGACGTGGACCAGGTCGACGTCGACGCCGACCTCCTCCCGCAGCCGCTCGACCTCGCGGGTCAGCGCCTGTGCCAGCTGGGAGCGCGCCGGCCCCTCGACCACCGACCGGCCCTCGGGCGGGACGCCGACCACCGACCCCCAGCGCCGGGCGACATGGGCGAGCAGCAGGAGCCACAGGCCGTCGTCGGCGTCGCCCCGCTCGGACGCGGCCCCGGTGGCCGCCTCCAGCCGGGCGGCGAGGTCGTCGGCCCGCTCGCGCTGGCGCTCGGCGTCGGACGTGACCCGGGCGTTGGCGGCGGTGAGCCACTCGTGCTGGCCCCGGAGGTCGTCGCGCTCGGTGATCGCGGCGGTGAGCTGGCCCGCCAGCCGGTCACGCTCCGCCCGGGCCTCGACCGCCTCGCGCTGGGCGTCGGATCGCGCCTTGGCCAGGACGGCGCAGAGGGCCGCGGCGATCACGACGACGGCGACGAGGGCGATGGCCACAGAGGGCGCAATCTAGCGACCCGGGAGGGCCCGGTCCCGCCGGGATCACGCCGGCGCGAACGTCCCGTTCAGCTGCGCCCGGTGCGGATCAGCCGGGTCCGGCTCACGGAGGCGATGCGCTCCTCGGCAAGCCGGTCGGCGGCCGCCGCGGTCGTCGTGCCGTCGGCCTCGGCCCGGTCGAACACCCGCAGCATCGTGTCGTGGATGGTGCGGATCCGGTCGTAGGCCCGCTGGCGGTCGTAGCCGTGGGGCTCCTCGGCGATGTTGATCACACCGCCGGCGTTGGCCACGAAGTCGGGCGCGTAGACGATGCCGCGGTGGCGCAGCCGCTCGGCGTCGGCGGGCGCGGCCAGCTGGTTGTTGGCCGAACCGACCACGGCGTCGCACCGCAGCTCGGGGATCGTGGTCGCGTTGAGCGCCGCCCCGAGCGCGCACGGCGAGAAGATGTCGCAGGCCACGGTGTGCGCCGCCTCCGGCGCCACGGCCACGGCCCCGTCGCGGGCCACGACGGCGTCGATCGCATCCGCGCGCACGTCGGCCACGGTGAGCTTGGCGCCCTCGGCGGCCAGGTGCTCGGCGAGCGCCGCGCCCACCTTGCCGACCCCGGAGATGCAGACGTGCCGGCCGCTGAGCGACGCGCTGCCCCACAGCCGCTCGGCCACCGCCTTCATCGCCCACAGCACGCCCCACGCGGTGGCGGGCGACGGGTCGCCGGACCCGCCGAGCGACTCGCTGACCCCGGTCACGTGGCGGGTCTCCCGCCGGACGAGGTCCATGTCGGCCTGGGTGGTCCCCACGTCCTCGGCGGTGAGGTAGCGGCCGGACAGGCCCTCCACGAACCGGCCGTAGGCCCGGAACAGGGCCTCGCTGCGCAGCTGGGCGGGCTCGCCGAGGATGACGGCCTTGCCGCCGCCCAGGTCGTTGCCGCAGGCCGCGTGCTTGTAGGTCATCCCCTTGGCCAGCCGGCACACGTCGACCAGGGCCTCCTCCTCGGACGCGTAGGGGTAGAAGCGGGTGCCGCCGAGCCCGGGCCCGAGCGCGGTCGAGTGGATCGCGACGATCGCCCGGAGCCCGCTGGCCGGATCGTGGCAGTACGCCACCTGCTCGAACCCGTCGGCCGTCAGGACGTCGAAGACGCTGGGCATCGCTTGGAGGGTACCCCCGTCGCGGGCGGACGAATTCCGATGGATGGGCACGCGCGCACAACGGCTAGCGTCGCTCCGTGGCTTCCACGACCGCCGCCTACTCGATACGTCTCCGCGTCCGCCTCGACAACCGCCCGGGTTCGCTCGGGCGCCTCGCGACCGCCATCGGTGAGGCCGGTGGCAACATCGCCGCGATCGGCGGGTTCGACGTACGTGGGCCGGCCCTCGAGGAGGACCTGGTCGTCAACTGCCGCAGCCAGCAGCACATACACCAGGTCCGGGCCGCGGCCGACGGGCTCGAGGGCTGTGAGGTGCTCGAGGTCCTCGACCGCACGTTCCTCATGCACGACGGCGGCAAGATCGAGGTCCTGGCCCGCATGCCGGTGGCCGACCGCGACGACCTGTCGATGGCGTACACGCCGGGCGTGGCCCGGGTGTGCAACGCCATCGCCGCCGAGCCCGACCGGGTGCACGACCTGACGATCAAGAAGAACACGGTCGCCATCGTCAGCGACGGCACCGCGGTGCTCGGCCTGGGCGACATCGGGCCCGAGGCCGCCCTGCCGGTCATGGAGGGCAAGGCGCTGCTGTTCAAGCACTTCGCCGGCGTCGACGGGTTCCCCGTGTGCATCGCCGTGTCGTCGGCCGACGAGATCGTCGAGACCGTGTGCCGCATCGCTCCGACGTTCGGCGGCATCAACCTCGAGGACATCGCCGCCCCCGAGTGCTTCGAGGTCGAGGAGCGGCTGAAGGAGCTGCTCGACATCCCCGTCTTCCACGACGACCAGCACGGCACCGCCGTCGTCACGCTCGCGGCGCTGGAGAACGCCCTCAGGATCGTCGACAAGAAGATGCCCGACCTCAAGGTGGTCATCGCCGGCGTCGGGGCGGCTGGGGTGGCGATCTCGAAGATCCTCCTGCAGGCCGGCGTCGAGGACATCATCGGCGTCGATCGCAAGGGCGCCATCTGGGCGGGCCGCGACGACCTCAACGTAGCCAAGTTGTGGTTCGCCGAGAACACCAACCCGGAGCGGCGGGAGGGCACGCTGGCCCAGATGCTGCCGGGCGCCGACGTGTTCATCGGCGTGTCGGGCCCGGGCCTCGTGACCGCCGCCGACCTGCGGGCGATGGCCGCCGACCCCGTCGTCTTCGCCCTCGCCAACCCGGACCCGGAGATCACGCCGGAGGACGCCGACGGCCTCGCCCGGGTCATCGCCACGGGCCGCAGCGACTACCCGAACCAGATCAACAACGTGCTGGCCTTCCCCGGGATCTTCCGGGGCGCGCTGGACGTGGCGGCCACCTCGATCACCGAGGGCATGAAGCTGGCGGCGGCCAAGGCCATCGCCGACTGCGTGTCCGAGGCCGACCTGGCCCCCGACCACGTCGTGCCGTCGGTGTTCGACGTGCGGGTCGCGCCCCGGGTGGCCGAGGGCGTGGCCAGGGCTGCGATCGAGGAGGGCGTGGTCCGCCTCCACCGACCACCACAACCGTAGTCCCACCACTACTCTCCACGGTTCGTGACCGACAGCGGTGGAGAGCCGTCGCCCGGCGACGAATGGCCGAGCCAGGCGCTGTCCGCGGCCCTGGCCACGGGGCCGGCGGGCCTGGCGACGGTGCGGATGATCATCGCCCAGCCCGACTGGGTCCACCGCCGGGTCGACACGCTGGCCTACCGCGACGAGTCGACGTTCCGGCGCCAGCAGAGCGTCCACTTCACGCTGCCACGGGCCGCGCCCGCGATCGAGGTGGCCGAGGCCCGCTTCCACCTGGTGCCGCTGGCCACGCTGCGCAAGGCGACGCTGGTCGGCTTCGACTGCCGGGACGAGTCGGGCGGCTCGCTGCCGGTCCTGACCCGCCGCCAGCAGGGGCTGCTCACCGTGGCGGGCATGACGACGTGGGCGGAGGCGCTGGTGGGCGGCCCGCTGGACGCCGACGTGGCCACCGAGATCACTACCTGCGTCAACGGGCCGGGCCGCGAGCGGGGGCCGGCGCTGCGGGCGTTCGCCGGCGGCGACGGGCAGCGGGACCTGCTGCGGAAGGACGACATCTTCTCACTGGTGCTGGAGCGCCTGACGGACCAGTTCATCCTCACGACGCTGGTGCCCGACCCGCCCGGGACGCAACGCATCGTGAAGTTCTCGTACGAGGAGTTCGGCGCCCTGGCGCCCGAGGACTGGCCCCGGCGGCCACTGGCTGCGCTGTGCTGGATCCCGCGGCGGGCGGCGTCGACGGCTGAGGGCCTGTTCAGCGCGGAGAGCTACCACTTCGAGGCCGACCTGCCGTCGGGGGTCGACGTGCCGGTGGCGACGCTGTGGGCGGGCGACGGCGAGGACGATCTGCGCTGCATCGACGTCGACCCCGGCGACCACCTGCGCATCGCCCTGCGGTCCCAGGGATGGGAGGAGGGCGTGGCGGAGGTCCGCTGGTCGCTGCGCCCGGCCCGGCGGGGCTGGCTGCGGGCGGCGTGGTTCGCCACGACGGTGGCGGCGGTGACGCTGGCGGTGTGCGCCTGGCGGCTCGACACGATCACGGCCGGCGTCCCCGACGGCGGGACCCGGACCGAGCTGACCGCGGCGGTGATCCTGGCGCTGATCGGCGCGCTGGGCGGGCTGGTGGCCCGGATCGAGGAGCACCCGCTGGTGACCCGGCTGCTGGCCTGGCCGCGGCGGCTGGCGGCGGCGGCGGGGCTGCTGCCGCTGGTGGCGGCGGGCACCCTCGTGGTCGGCCCGGCCGGCGACGCCCGGCAGGTCCTGTGGATCGTGCTGGCGGTGGTCGCGGTGGCGATCTCGGCCGTGTTCACGGTGGCGTTCGTCGTGCGTCCCACCACCGAGGCGGACCGCGCGCCGTAGGCTTTCAGGCGTGCCCGAGCACGCCACGAACATGACGTCCAGTGTGGTGCGCAAGCACGCCCACGGGGTCACGGTGGTTCCCACCGCCGAGGGCCCGTCCCTCCGCTCCGACCCGCGCTGGACCCGCGACCGCGCCCGCCGCGCGCAGCGCCTCCTCGACCGCCTCCTGGCCCGCCTCCACCCCGAGTCGCCAGGCCTGTGAGGCGCGCGCAAGCCACTAGCCTGCGCCGATCGGTCACCCCCTCGACACCATCGACGAGCCCGCCTTCACGGCGCTGATCGAGCGTCACCGGCGGGAGCTGCACGTGCACTGCTACCGGATGCTGGGCTCGTTCGACGAGGCCGAGGACCTGGTGCAGGAGACGTTCCTGCGGGCCTGGCGGTTCCGAGACCGCTTCACCGCCGGCACCGGCCCGGGCGTGCGGCCGTGGCTGTACCGCATCGCCACCAACGCGTGCATGGACCACCACCGCCGCCGCAAGCGGCGGGTGGCGACGGTCGGCTCGCCGGCCGACCTGCCGTGGCTCCAGCCCTACCCGGACCGGCTTCTCGACGAGGTCGCCCCCGCCGACGACGAGCCCGATCGGGTGGTGGTGTCACGGGAGACGATCGAGTTGGCCTTCGTCGCCACCCTCCAGTCGCTGCCGCCCCGGCAGCGGGCGGTGCTGCTGGCCCGGGACGTGCTCGGCTGGACCGCCGCCGAGACCGCCGACCTGCTCGACATGTCGGTACCGGCGGCCAACAGCGCCCTCCAGAGGGCCCGGGCCACGATGGCCGAGAGCCTGCCGGCGCGGCGGGGCGACTGGTCGTCCGCCACCGAGCTCACCGACGGCGAGCGGGACCTGCTGGCCCGCTTCATCGACGCCCACGAGCGTCACGACGCCGCCGCGGCCGCCACGATGCTGCGGGACGACATCCGCATCACCATGCCGCCCCAGCCGATGGTGTTCGAGGGCCGCGAGGAGATCGCCCGGATGTTGGCGACCGCGTTCGGGGTCGAGGAGGTCGGCGACTGGCGGCTGGTGCCGACAGCCGCCAACCGCCTGCCGGCGGCCGCCAGCTACCTCCGCGAGTGGGGCGCCGACCAGTTCGTTGCGTTCAAGCTGGACGTCGTCCGCATCGTGGACGGCGGCGTGGCCGAGGTGACGACGTTCGGGTCGAGCCTGTTCACCGCCTTCGGGCTGCCCCCGGTCCTCGAGTAGCAGGGCAGCCGGGTGCCCGGGCGCGTCACCCCGTGAAGAACCGGGCCAGTCGTAGGCGAGGGTCGCGGCGATGGCCTCGCACGACGGCCAGAACTCGGATCCGCGGGCGCGGGCGATGTCGTCCTCGGACGAGCCGGCGACCCGCATGAACAGCGCGAAGGCGTCGCCCGCGGCGAGGTCGCGCCGGTAGGCGCGCCACCGCTCGACCCCGTCCGGGTCCGCGAAGTAGGGCACCTCGTAGACGGCCAGCCGGTCGACGGCCACGCCGGCGGCCGCGGCCTCCAGTGCGAGCGCCCCGCCGGACGAGACGCCGTACAGGTGGGCGCGGCCGCCGACGGAGTCGACGACGGCGGCGAGGTCCTCGATCTCCCGCGCCAGCGCGTAGGGCGGGGTGTCGTCGCTCCCGCCCCGGCCCCCGCCGGTGGCAGCATCACCGCCCTCTGCGGTGTACGCCGACCCATACGGAGGATCACGGCACGCGTCCCGGACCCTCATGCCCGCCACGCGTTGCCGTCGAGCGGTCGCTCCAGCGTCCGCTCCTCGTGTTTTTCCTGGTCAGAGCGTTGCTGAGCTAGCGTCTCGCCTCGTCGGGGCTCATGACGGGCTTCGGGCATTGGGCAACCCCTGACACTGGGAGACACACAATGGGCAAGACCCTTCGGGGCCTCGCCGCGGCGCTGTTCGCCGCGGCGCTGGGGATCGGCGCGGCCGCGCCCGCGGGTGCGGCGCCGAACGCGACGATCGACGACATCACACTCGACGGCTGCGATGTCGTCGTGACGTTCACCGTCGAGGACGCAGGCGAGTACCACGTGTTCGTCCACGACGACGGGGAGCTGATCGGCGACGTGCCGGTGGCCGCGGAGGCGGGCGCGACGGTCCAGGGCCGCTACCGGCTCACCGCCGTGGTGAAGCAGGGCGCATCGGGCCTCGGCATCGAGGTGGGCACCGACGTCGAGAACACCTTCGACATCGTCGACCCGTACAACGGCGCGGACGAGGTCATCGACTTCTGCGCCGCGCAGTCCACGTCGACCACCGAGACCACGGTGCCGCCGGAAGGGCCGCCCGCCGAGGTCGCCCCCGCGGCCACCCCGGTCAGCAACGACCCGGACTACACGGGCTGATCCCAGCGCGTCGACAGAGGGCCGGCCGCATCACGGCCGGCCCTCGCCGCGCCCCGTCCGCTACCGGGTCGCGAACTCAGCCGGTCCCGCGGGTCGGCCGTCGGTGGCCGGGGGGTACGTTGCGGCGGTGCGCGTGACCGACTGGCTGCTCGACGGCGATCCAGCCGTCCGCTGGCAGGTGTTGCGCGACCTCACGGATGCGTCGCCCGGTGACGTCGCCGCCGAGCGGGCCCGGGTGGAGCACGACGGCTGGGGCGCGCGCCTCCTCGCGGCCGAGGATCCGGACGGGCTGTGGGCGGGCGGCGCCTGCTTCCCGGCGTCCCACACCTGGGGTGGCGGCGAGCCGGGGCAGCCGTGGACGGCCACGATGCACACGCTCCAGACCCTGCAGATCCTCGGGCTCGATCCGGCGTCGCCGTCAGCCCGCCGGGCAGTCACGCTCGTGTCGGAGAACGGGCGCTGGGAGCACGCGGGGCAGCGGTATTTCGACGGCGAGGTCGAGCCGTGCATCAACGGCAGGACGATCGAGACCGGGGCGTACTTCGGGGTGGACGTCGCGCCCCTCGTCGAGCGGATCCTCGGCGAACGGCTGGACGACGGCGGCTGGAACTGCGAGGCCGAGAACGGATCGGTGCGGTCCTCGTTCGACACGACGATCAACGTGCTCGACGGCCTGCTCGGGTACGAGCACGCCACGGGCGGTTCCTCAGCGCTGTGCACCGCCCGGCGCGCCGGCGAGGAGTACCTGCTCGAGCGCGGGCTGTTCCGCCGCAGGAGCACGGGGGAGGTCGCCGTCCCGGCGTACCTCGAGCTCGCGTTCCCGTACTACTGGCACTACGACGTGCTGCGCGCGCTCGACTACTTCCACCGCTCGGGTGCGGACCCGGATCCCCGAATGGCGGAGGCGGTGGCGGTCGTGCGGTCGAAGCGGCAGCCCGACGGCCGGTGGCTGCTCGACCGCATACACCCCGGGCGTGTCCACTTCGACCTCGAGGCCGGCGTCGGGACGCCGAGCCGCTGGAACACTCTCCGCGCCCTACGGGTCCTCGACTGGTGGGACGCGAGCGCCTGACGCGTCTAGGTCAGGTCGGCGCGGGCATCCCGCAAGAGCGCCCTGCGTCACGGAGTGCCCTCGGTCTCCGTGTCGGTGGCGGTCCCTGTGTCGGTCTCGCTCTCGCCGTTGGTCTCGGCCTCGCCGTTGGACTCGCTCTCGCCGTTGGTCTCGGCCTCGCCGTCACGCGTGCACTCGGCGATGATCACGACGGTGGAGTCCCGGGGGACCGTGGTCCCCTCGGGGGGATCAGTGCTGAAGTCGCACTTCTCCCCCTCGCCGCGCACCTCGCGGACAACGACCAGGCACAGGTCCCCGTCACACGCATCCCTGACCCTGCCTTCGTAGATGCCGACCACCTCGTCGCCCGGAAAGTTCGACAGGTTCGTTATGGGCGGGATGTCGATCGGAGCACCGGGAGCGCCACCGCCCGACTCGCCCCCCGGGACGCCCCGGGCAGCGCCGCCGCGACCGTTGTCCCCGCCGCCGCTGTCGTCCCCGCCGCTGTCGGCTCTGTCGTCCCCGCCGCCGTCGTCGGCCACGGGCAGCGACTGAGCGCTGTCGCCGCCCCCGCCGCAAGCCCCGACGGCGGCGACGCAGAGCAGCGCGGCGGCGAGGGCCCCAACGCACCGCAGGATCGTTCGCACTGCGCCACCCCCTCGCTCCACGGCTGGGGCGCCGACCGCCCCGGCCTCAGTGGGAAAGGGGCCGGTCGGCGCGCCGTGATACATCGGGCCGGCTCGGAGGCCGCGCCCACCGGCCACGGTCCCCATGCTCGACGTCAGGCGGAGGCGTCGAGTCGGGCCTGCAAGCCGTCGAGGACGCGCTCGAGGCCGTACTCGAAGTCCTCGTCCATCGCCTGTTGGGGGTCCTGGCCGGCATAGCCGGTCGTGACCGTGCGGAGCCGCTCGTGCCCCTCGGTGACGTCATCGGCGGCGCGCATCATCTCGTCCAGCCAGTCCTGCGGGCTCTGGCCGTGACGGGCGAGCAACCCGTGCAAGGCCGCCTCGCTCAGGGCGATGCCGGCCACGTAGGCGGAGACGGTGTTCAGGGCGCGCTCGGCTTCCGGGAGCGGGAAGCCCGCGGCCTCGAACACGGCGAGCATGCGTTCCGTGGCGCGGCTGAGGTTCGGCCCTGGCACGGCCGCCACCACGTGGGCGAGCTCTGAGACCACCCAGCGGTGGCGCACGATCCCCGAGCGCACGCTGTGGGCGAAGCGGCGGGTCGCCTGCCGCCAGTCGTGCACCTCGCCGGCGTCGGGCACGTCGAGCTCACCGTTGACCTCGTTGACGACCAGCTCGATCAGCTCGTCACGGTTGGCGACGTGCCAGTAGAGCGAGGTCGCGCCCACCCCGAGCGCCGCCGCGAGCTTGCGCATGCTCAGGGCCTCGGCGCCCTCGGCGTCGAGCAGGCGCAGGGCTTGGGCGACGATCCGCTCGCGCGTCAGGGCCGATCGCGGTTCGCGGCGGGGCCGGAGCCACACCGACGGATATGACCGGTCACTCGCTGGCATCCCATCTTCCTCTCCGGCGGATCCACCTTAGGGTTGCGGAACACTGTGCGAGTGATAGTACACTGTTCGATCAATGGTACACCGTTCGAGTGCAAGAAGGTACCGGGAACCATGGACGAAGACACCAAGGCCATCGAGGTGAGGAACCTCGCGAAGGGATACAAGGGAGTGATGGTGCTCCGCGACGTGTCGTTCACCGTCGGGCGGGGCACGGTCTTCGCGCTGCTCGGAGCCAACGGCTCGGGCAAGACGACCACGATCAACATCCTCACCACGTTGATCAACGCCGACGTCGGCACGGCGAGCGTCGCCGGGTTCGACGTGGCGACGCAGCCCTCGAAGGTCCGTGAGCAGATCAGTCTGACCGGGCAGTTCGCCGCGGTGGACGACGTGCTCACTGCCCGGGAGAACCTGCTGTTGATGGGCGAGCTGCGCCACGTCGCCGATCCGGGGCGGACCGCGGCGGACCTGCTGGACAAGTTCGATCTCGGCGAGGCTGCCGACCGTCGCCTGCTGACCTTCTCGGGCGGGATGCGGCGCCGGCTCGACATCGCCATGAGCCTGGTCGGGGACGCACCCATCATCTTCTTCGACGAGCCGACGACCGGGCTCGACCCCCAGAGCCGGACCGACATGTGGCTGACCATCCGGCAACTGGTCGAGAACGGGACCACGATCTTCCTGACCACCCAGTACCTGGAAGAGGCCGACCACCTCGCCGACCAGATCGCCATCCTCCACGGCGGCAGGATCGTGGCCCGCGGCACACCCGACGAGCTCAAGGCCACCCTGCCAACCGGGCTCGTCGACCTGGAATTCAGCGACGAAGCCCAACTGGCGGAGGCGCAGCGAGCACTCGGCGAACGCCACGACGCGAACCGGGTGGACTCCAAGCTGATCGTCGCCACCACCGGCTCGGTGGCCGACATGGTGGACATCTTCATAAGGCTCAACGACCGCGGGATCGAGCCGACCGGGTTCTCCCGGCAGCTGCCCACCCTGGACGACGTGTTCTTCCAGATCCTCGACGCCGACAAGGAGGACACCCATGCGAGCGCTCACTGACACCTGGACCATGACCAAGCGCAGCCTGCGTCACACGACACGCAGCGTCGACACCGTCATCACGGTCGTCTTGATGCCGATCGCGCTGTTGCTGCTGTTCGTCTACGTGTTCGGCGGCGCCATCGGCACCCAGACCGGCTTGATCGACTACGTCGACTTCATCACCCCCGCGGTCGTGATCATGACAGTGGTGACTGGCATCTCCTACGCCGCGGTGCGTCTCAGCACCGACCTCCAGAAGGGCATCATCAGCCGCTTCCGGACCATGCCGGTGGCACCCTCGTCGGTGCTCAGCGGGCAGGCGCTGTCCTCGACCCTGTCGGTTCTGTTCTCCTGCTTCCTGGTGGTCGTGGTGGCGTTCCTCGTCGGGTTCCGCCCCGACGCCGACGCCGCCGCCTGGGGCTGGTTCTCTGCCCTGCTGGTCCTCTTCACCCTGGCCACCACCTGGCTGGCCATGTTCTTCGGTCTGCTGGCCAAGACCGTCGAGGGCGCCGGAGCCTTCAGCTACCTCCTGCTGCTGCTGATCTTCCTCAGCCCCTCCTTCGTCCCCGCAGACTCGATCACGCCCTGGCTGCGAGGCTTCGCCAACAACCAGCCCATGACCCCGATCATCGAGACGATGCGCTCACTGTTGACCGAGGGCACGACCGGCCCCGACCTCTGGGCCGCCCTGGCCTGGGCCGCCGGCATCCTGGTCGTCGCCTACACCCTGGCGCTGGGCGTCTATCGCCGCCGCGCACCTGTCCAGGCAGCCCAGTAAGGCCGCTCGCGCTCTGATGCCGGCGGAACGGGCCGCAGGACGGTCCAGTCAACCGGTCGGGTGTCCGGCTGTGCAACGTTGACATTGCGCAATACTTGCATTACATAACGGGTGTGACGATGTTCGCGGGGCTCGCAGATCCCACCCGAGTTCGGATCGTGGAACTGCTCGCCGAACACGGCGAGATGCCGGCAGGAAGGGTCGCTGAGCATTTCGACATGACGCGCGCTGCGGTGTCGCGCCATCTCAAGACCCTGGAAGCGAGCGGGTTCGTGGTCGTGCGTGAGGAGGCGCAGCGTCGCCTCTACCGCCTCAACCCCACACCGTTTGCCGAGATGGACGCATGGCTCGCTCGGTACCGGCGGTTCTGGGGCGAGAAGTTCGCCACGCTCCATCACCACATGGAGGACGACAAGTGAACACACCCGATCCCCACGGCGAGACCGCCATCCGCGTCGAGGAGCACTTCGACCGTTCGCAGGCAGAGCTGTGGGCGGCCATCACGGACACCGACCGGCTCTCGCGCTGGCTCGGCGGCAGGTGTCTCGTCGAGTCCAGGGTCGGTGGCGAGGTTCGGTTCGAGCTACCTGATGACGGCATCACCGCCCACGGCACCGTCCGCTCCTTCGACCCGCCGAGGTCGGGCTTCCATGTCGCCCTGGTCGAGCACACCTTCGTCGATGACGCAGCACCCGAGGTCACCTCCGTGTGCAGATGGGCCGTCATCGAGAACCCAGAGGGGGGTTGCGACCTTCACTTCACCCACGACGGCTTCGGCGAGGCGGACCGGGACAAGCTCACCGCCGCGTGGCCGCGGCGCCTGGGAGCTGCGGCGGAACCAGCCGACATCGACCGACCGTGCGTCTCGCCGCTGGCGCCGGGCGACGTGCTGGCGGCCGCGCGCCGCATCCTGCTCGTCTCCTTCATCGGCCCCGAGGTGCCCGTCACGCTCGCGTCCGCCGGATTCGACGTCGTCGCCAGAACGGGACCGGCCCCGGACGACTGGGCGTCCTGCCGTGCTGTTGGCGACGAGCTGGTCACCACCCCGCTCTCCTCGCCACCCGACCATGTCGACCTGGTTCACCTCGACATCGGCCATGCCTTCGACGAGTACGTCGAACTGGCAGCGCGACTGGGAGCGACCACGGTTTGGTATCACTCGGCTCGCACTAGGCCCCCGCAGCCAGCCGACAACCGCGGAACATGGGTCCCCGCCTCACAGTCCGCTCGGCAACGCCAGATCGTCGAAGCATCTGGAATGACCTACATCGACGCCCACTACATCGCCGACGTCGCCCGCCAGATCACCGCGAGCGGCCGCTGAGCCACGCCGGCTCCCCGACCGGCTGTTCTGGCGCGTGCTAGCACAGGGGGGCGTCGTCCGCGGGGAAGTGGAAGATCGGGCCGATCGGCTGTACAGAACGTGAGCACCCATACCAGCTTCAGTCCCGCACCTCCGTTGATGGAGTCTCCATGAGCGAGGACGACAAGCCAGGCCGCCGACGGGAGTCATTCGATGCGATTGCCGACGCCTACAGCTCGTATCGCCCGGCGCACCCGATCGAAGTCGTCGATGCGGTGATCGCGTCCTCCGAACTTCGTCGGGGAAGCAGCGTCCTGGAGATCGGCTGCGGCACAGGACAGCTGAGCGTGCCGTTGGCGAAGCACGGTGTGGATCTGGTCGCCATCGAACTCGGTTCCCACCTCGCGGCGCTCGCGCGGCGAAACCTCGTTGAATTCCCCAACGCTCGCGTCGAAGTCGGAGCGTTCGAAGAATGGCAGCTACCCGTGCACAAGTTCGACGCCGTGGTGAGCGCCAGCGCCTTCCACTGGCTGGATCCTGCCGTTCGCTACTCGAAGTCGGCCGAGGCCCTGCGCCCGAAAGGATTCCTCACGATCCTGCATGTGCACCACGTACGTGGAGGCACGCCAGGGTTCTTCGAGGACACGCAGCCCTACTACGTCAGGTGGGGTTTGAGCGACGATCCATTCTTCCAGCCGACCGCACCGGCCGATGTCCCCACCATGTATCCCGAGCTCGGCGAGCTGCAGGAGTTCAGCTCAGTCGAGCGCCACCGTTTCGAGATCCCCATGCGTCACTCGACTGCCTCCTACGTCGGTTGGTTGCGCACCGACTCCCTTGTGAACAGTCTCGACGACGAGGCGCGGCGAGGCTTCCTCCAAGACATCGAACAGCTGATCGACTCCAAGTACCACGGGACCGTCGCCCGAAACCTCGTCTACGACGTGACCGTTGCGAGACGGGCTTCATAGCGGGCCGACGACAGAGGGCAGGATGAACGACGAGGACGGGCGCACGACCGGCGACCCGGCCGACCGGCGCCGGAAACGGGCGATGGCCAGGCGTCATACCTGGCCATCAAACGTGGTCGGGACCGGCGTCGATCCGGTGACCTTCCGCTTTTCAGGCGGACGCTCTGCCAACTGAGCTACCCGACCGGGTGACAGGTTGTGGCGGTCCCGACGGGATTTGAACCCGCGGCCTCCGGCTTGACAGGCCGGCGTGCACTCCAAACTGCACCACGGGACCGTGATTGCGAGGTACGCACCCCCAACGGGATTCGAACCCGTGTTACCGCCTTGAAAGGGCGGCGTCCTAGGCCACTGGACGATGGGGGCTCGACCCGCCGGACGGGCGTCGGGACACATTAGCAGCCCCCCGCCCCCCACCAAACCTCGATGTCAGCGGACTTTTGGGCGCCCGAACACGACCTTCGGGACGCCCGGAAGGCCGGCTACTCACGGACGTCGGAGGTCGGCGGGGGCAGGTCCGTGCTCAGCGCGTCCACGACCTGGGACAGCAGCCATCCCAGGTACTCGTACACCGCGTACGCGGGGGCGAGCGGGTCGTCGGCGTCAAGGGTCGGGAGCTCCTCGTCCACGTCCAGGCGGGTGCCCAGCACCAGTCGCAGCGAGTTCAGCGCCGCCATCCACGCCGTCATGGCGTCGTCGTCCAGCTCGCCGCCGCTCTCCAGCGTCCGCTCCACGACCTCGAGCGCGGCCAGCTTGTGCTCCAGCAGTTCGTCCCGGGTCAGGACCTGGTAGCCCGCGTCCCGCTCGGGGTCGTCCGGGTACGCGGGCGGGAACAACCGCCGCACCGACAGCTCGTCCGTGGACGCCAGCAGCTGCTCCCGCAGCTGGACCACCAGGTCGCCCACCAGCAGCTTCTCGTTCGGCCGCAGGCGCACGACGTAGCGCCCCGGCCCCTTTCGCTTCACCCGGTCCCGGTCGAACACAACCCCGGCCTCAGTCCTGCTGCATCGTGGCCCAGAGCCCGTGCTCGTGGAGCCGGAACACGTCGAGCTCGGCCTTCTCGCGGGTGCCGTTGGCGACGACGGCCTTGCCCTCGTAGTGGACCGCCAGCATCAGCTTCTCGGCCACCTCCAGCGGGTACCCGAACAGCTTCTGCAGCACGAACGTGACATAGGACATCAGGTTGATCGGGTCGTTCCACACGATGACGACCCACGGGTGCTCGGGGTCGACGTCGGTGTTGCCGACGGGCTGGTCGACCTCGACGGGTGCCGTCAGGGGAGCGGGTGGGCCTGCGGAAGCCACGCCGACCATTCTCGCACGCCCGACCTCAACTCGTTATCCCCGTTGCCGACGTCACCGCGACGGGGCGGCCGGCCGCACCCACCGCTGCGTCCTCGGGGACCCGTATGGTCAGGGCCAGCCAGACCCGGAGCACCGCGATCCACACCAGCGCCGCGCCCAGGACGTGGAACCCGACCAGCCAGGCCGGCACGCCGGTGAAGTACTGCCAATAGCCCACCGCGGCCTGCGCCACCAGCACCACCAGCAGCTCGTGCAGCCGGCCGACCACCGCCGGCGCGGCGTCGCCCCGGTGCGCCAGCCGCACGGCCACCACGGTCAGGGCCAGGAACACCAGCATCGAAACCCCGTGGACCCGCACGACGTCGCCCACGGTCAGGTCCAGCCGGTCGGCCCGCTCGTCGCCGGCGTGGGGCCCGCTGCCCGTGACCAGCGTCCCGGTCACGATCACGACGCACGCCGCCGCCACCAGAGCCCGGCAGGCCGTCACGACCTGCGGCGTGGCCGTCCGGGCCCGGCCAGGGTCGGGAACGCCGTGGGCGGACCGCTCGTAGAGGACCACGGCGTTGGCCACCGCACCCAGCGACAGCAGGAAGTGCCCGATCACCGACACCGGCGACAGGTGCAGCCAGACGACCAGGGCTCCGACCAGCGCGTTCGCGAATACCCACGCCGGCAACCCCAGGGCGACCCGGAACAGGTCCCGCCGGTACGGCGAGCGCCACCGGGCGCCGAGCACGGCCGCCACCGTGAACAGCATCACGGCCCCGGTGATCAGCCGGTTGACCCACTCGACCATCCCATGGGTGTCGCTGGCCGAGCGCGGGGTGAAGCTGTCCGGTTCGCAGGACGGCCACGTCGAGCAGCCGAGGCCGGACCCCGTCAGGCGCACGGCCGCGCCGGTGACCATGATGAACACCAGCGACGCCAGGGTGGCCAGCACGATGCGCCGGTAGAGCCGGGGGGACACGCGGGGGACGCGCACGGGCCCAGGGTAGGAGGCCGCCCCGGCCGGCAACGAACCCGGGCCGGACCCGGCCGCGGCCCTCCGTTGGCTCCCCCGCAACGGCCAGTCCTAGGCTGCCGCGCGTTGTGTTGACAGCCCCCCAGCTCGCCTCTGTATCGCTGCGCTCGCGCGTCGCCGACTACGTCGCGCTCACGAAGCCGCGCATCATCGAGCTGCTGCTGGTCACCACCGTCCCCACCATGATCGTGGCCGAGCGCGGCCTCCCGTCCCTGTGGCTGATCGCGGCCACGGTCATCGGCGGGACGATGGCGGCCGGCGGGGCCAACGCCATCAACATGTACGTCGATCGGGACATCGACCGGGTGATGGAGCGGACCAAGAACCGCCCCATCGCCAGCGGCCGCATCGCCCCCCGCGCCGCGCTGACCTTCGCCATCACCCTCGAGGTGGCGGCGTTCCTGTTCCTGTGGGCGACCGTCAACCTGCTCTCCGCGGTGCTGGCGGTGTCGGCCTGCCTCTTCTATGTGTTCGTCTACACGCTGTGGCTGAAGCGGACGTCCAGCCACAACATCGTGATCGGCGGGGCCGCCGGCGCCGCCCCGGTGCTGATCGGCTGGTCGGCGGTCACCAACTCGCTCGACTGGGCGCCGGTGGTGCTGTTCGCCGTCATCTTCTACTGGACTCCCCCGCACTTCTGGGCCCTGGCGATCCGCTACCGGGACGACTACGCCCGGGTCGACGTGCCGATGCTCCCGGTGGTGGCCAGCATGCGGACGACCGCCGTCCGCATCCTCGGCTACACGCTGCTGCTGTGGGCGCTCACGGTCCTGTTCGCCCCGGTGGCCGGCATGGGGCACCTCTACCTCGGGGCCGCCCTCATCCTCGGGGCCGTGTTCACCTGGTACGCCGCCCGCCTGTTGCGGGACCGCACGCCGGAGACGGCGATGCGGGTGTTCACGTGGTCCATCACCTACATCACGTTGCTGTTCGGCGCGATGGCGGTCGATCAGCTCATCCGATCGGGCTGGTAGTGCGCTGCCTGGTTTTTCGTGGCCCCAGGAGCCATGTGACTAGATTCCCGAGCACAGCCAGTCTCCTGACCAGGGTGCGTTCATGACCGTGACCGAAGCTCCCCCCGCCGAGGCCGTCGAGGCCGCCGCCGCGCCGTCCCCGTCGGCTCCGCCGGCCGGGCTGGCCGCCGTGGTGGGCTCCGGCGACCCGCGCACCGTCGGCAAGCTTTTCGTCGGCACGTCGCTGCTGTTCCTGCTCGCCTCGGGCGTGATCGGGGCGCTGGTCGGCTTCGAGCAGGCCGACAGCGCGGGCGAGCAGATCTTCGGGGCCGACACCGCCGTGCGGATGTACACGCTGCACTCGACGGCCGGCCTCTTCCTCGGGGTCATGCCCCTTCTGCTGGGACTGGCCACCGCCGTGGTCCCGCTCCAGGTCGGCGCCCCGACCCTCGCCTTTCCCCGGGCGAGCGCCGCCGCCTACTGGACCTGGCTGGTGTCGGGCGGCATCGCCCTCGCCACCTACGCCTTCGATGGCGGCCCGTTCGGCACCGACGTGGATGCGGTCGGCCTCTACGTCGCCGCGCTGATCGCCGTGATCGTCGCCCTGGCCGTGGCCACGTCCTCGGTGGTCACAACGGTCCTGACGCTGCGGGCACCGGGCATGAGCCTGCGCCGTGCGCCGCTGTTCTCGTGGTCGATGCTGGTGGCCGGCACCGTGTGGCTGCTGGTCCTGCCCGTCGTGGCGGCGGGCCTGCTGCTCGCCTACGTCGACCTCCGCTACGGCGACGGCTTCCTCGGTGGCCCCGCCGGCCTCTACAACCGGATCGCCTGGCTGTTCTGGCAGCCCACGCTCTACGTCGTGGCGGTGCCGGCCCTCGGCATCATCGCCGACGTCGTCCCGGTGTTCGCCCGCCGCCGCCACCAGCGCCACAGGGCCGCCATGGTGATGCTCGGCCTGGCCGCCGCCCTCGGCTTCGGGGCCTGGGCCCAACTCGGCGCCTCCGTCGACGGCGGGACCCCGGCGCCGTGGCTCCAGGACGGGACCTGGAACATCGTCAGCTACCTCGCCGTCATCCCCGTCGTCGGCCTGCTCCTGCTGTGGACTGCCACGCTCGGCACTGGCCGGGTCCGGCTCGGCACCCCGCTGATCCTCGCCGTTTTCTCGGGGCTGCTGGTCTTCCTCGGCGTCGCCGGCGGCGTCGCCACCGCCATCGAGTCGCTCGACCTCGACGGCACCACGTGGATGACCGCCCAGGCGCTCCTCGTGCTGCTGGGAGCCGTGGTCGCCGGCTTGGCCGGCATCGCCTTCTGGGCGCCCAAGCTCTACGGCAAGCTGTTGCCCGACTCGCTGGTCCGGCTCGGGGCCACGCTCGTGACCCTCGGGGCCCTCGCCGCGGCCATCCCGCTCGCCATCTCGGGCACCATGGGCCAACAGCGCCTTGTCGCCGGCAACTTCGGCGGCGTCGACAGCGGCGACGTGTCGACGGTCGAGACGCTCAACCTGGTGTCGGCCATCGGCCTGTCGGTGGCGGTGCTCGGCGCGCTGGTCGTGGGCCTGGCCATGCTGACCCGCCGCCGGGGCGACGGTCCGGGCGACGACCCGTGGGACGGCCACACGCTCGAGTGGACGACGTCGTCCCCGCCGCCCCTCGGGAACTTCGCCAGCCTGCCGGAGATCACGTCCGAGGCGCCGTTGTACGACAGCCGTTACGCGCCCGCCACCGCCACCGAGGGGTCCGCCTGATGGCCACCGCCAGCGCCGAACTGGAGATCTTCTCCGAGGCCCCGCCCCCGCCGCCCGCCCGCCCGAGGGTCCTGCTGATCGGCTCGGCCCTGCTCTCGGGCAGCGCGGCGATGCTGCTGTTCACGCTCATCGCCCTCTACGCCCAGATCCGGGCCGACGTGCTGGCCGGCGGCGACCCGTGGCTGCCGGGAGAGGCCAACCTCCAGCTGCCGCCGGGCTCGATGGGCATGGTCACCCTGGCCATGTCGCTGGTGACCGCCGCGTGGATCGTGCAGGCCCTCCGGGCCGGCGACCGAACGCACGCCCTGCTCGCCTTCGCCGTCACGCTGCTGTTCGGCGCCGCGTACATCAACATCACGGTGTACGGCTGGCAGCAGCTCGGCCTCGGCATCGCCGACTCGACCCAGGCGCTGCTCATCTACACGATCACGGGGCTGCACGTGGCCATGACCGGGGTCGGGATGCTGTTCCTGGTCGTCATGGCGTTCCGGGCCCTGGGTGGCCAGCTCACCGGCCGCGCGGCCGAGGGCGTGCTGGCCGCAGTCCTGTACTGGTACGTGACCGTCGGCGCGTTCGCCGTGGTCTGGTACGCGATCACGATCACGAAGTAGGGCGACCTCGATGATCACCACCGGCTCCAAGTGGTTCTTCGGACTGGGATTCGTCTCCCTCGTCCTCGCCGCCGCCTACGGCTGGACGACGGGTGGCAACGGCTTCGGCCCGCTGACCCTCGGCTACAAGGGCGCCGTCGGCGACCACCTCGGCTACGGCATCCTCGTGTCCGGCGCCATCATCAGCGTCCTGCTCGGGTTCGTCGTCACCGCGGTGCGGGACGCGGAGGCCGAGTCGGTCGCCCAGGTGGCGGGCACCGAGACCGTCCCAGCGGTCACCCCCGCGGGCACCAGCTACTGGCCGGCCGTGTCCGCGTTCGGCGTGGCGCTCGTGGTCATCGGCCTGGTGTCGTCGACCCCGCTGCTCGTGTTCGGCCTGATCGCGCTGGGCATCGTGCTCGTCGAGTGGACGGTCCAGACCTGGGCCGATCACGCCACCGGCGACCCGGAGACGAACCGGCGCATCCGCAACCGGGTGATGAACCCGATCGAGTTCCCGGCCGCCGGTGCCCTCATCCTCGGGGTCGTGGCCGTCGCCTTCTCCCGGGTGTTCCTGACCTTCTCGCCGGAGGTCACCGTGTGGATCGGCGTCGGCCTGACCACGGTGATCGTGGGCGTCGCCTTCCTGATCGCCTCCCGCCCCCGCATCAGCTCGAACGTGGTGGTCGGCGTCGTGGTCGTGGCGGCGATCGCCATCGTGGCCATCGGCGTGGCCGGCGCCGTCAACGGGGCCCGCGAGTTCCACGAAGAGGAAGAGGGCGAGGAGCACGTCGAGGAGGGCGCGCTCGGACTGCCTGGCTTCGCCCCCGCCGCCGAGGTGGCCCGGTGATCCGCCGCCGCACGCCGCACACCGAGCCCGACCGAGGAGCCCGCATGACCCGTCGCCGCCGGCTCGCGCTGGTGCTGGCACCGCTGCTGCTGTTCGTCGGCGCCTGCGCGTCCGACGCCCCCCAGTCCACGCTCGATCCCAAGGGCCCGATCGCCCGCAGCATCGACGCTCTGTGGGACGGCGTGTTCATCGTGGCCGTCGTCGTGTTCATCCTCGTCGAGTTCGGCACGCTGTACCTGGTCATCCGGTTCCGGCGCCGCGCCGACGACACCGACGACGACCTGCCCGCCCAGACGCACGGCAACACCCGCCTGGAGATCCTCTGGACGCTCATCCCGGCGGTGCTGCTCGGCCTCGTCGGGTTCTTCACGCTCGTCACGCTGTTCGACATCAACCGCAAGGACGACGACGCCCTCGCCGTGCAGGTCACCGGCCAGCAGTGGTGGTGGGAGTTCACCTACGACACCGACGGCGACGGCGAGTTCACCGACGAGGACGTCCTCACCGCCAACGACCTGGTGATCCCGGCGGGACAGGACGTCAACCTGGAGATCGGCTCCAACGACGTCATCCACTCGTTCTGGATCCCGGCGCTCAACGGCAAGAAGGACGCCGTGCCCGGCAGCGAGCACCCGCTGCGGCTCAACGCCGACGAGCCCGGCACCTACGTCGGCCAGTGCACCGAGTACTGCGGCCTGTCCCACGGTTACATGCGCCAGCGCGTCATCGCCATGACGCCCGACGACTTCGATGCGTGGCTCGAGGACCAGATCCCCGAGGCCGAGATGCCGACCGACGGCGAGGCCGCGGCCGGCGCCGAGCTGTTCGCCACCCAGTGCTCCGGGTGCCACCTGGCCCGCGGGATCAACGACGAGGAGTTCGCCGACCAGGGCGACGGCACCGAGCTGCTGGTGTCCGGCAACGCGCCCGATTTGACGCACTTCGCCAGCCGCGGCGTGTTCGCCGGCGGCATCTTCAACCTGTGGGTCGACAAGGACGGCGACGACATCATCGAGAAGGACGAGATCAGCGAGGAGTTCAACCGGGGCGCGGTCGAGGCGTGGCTGCGCAACCCGCCGGCGGAGAAGCCCATGGACGCCCCCGCGCTGCCCGAGCCCGGCGGCGAAAAGATCCGCGGCATGCCCGACCTCAACCTGCCCGAGGAGCAGATCGACCAGCTGGTCGACTTCCTCGAGACACTCGAGTAGGAGTTCCCCCACATGGCGATCGTCGAACGACCGACAGCGCCCCTGGAGTTGACCACCGGGGAGCCCGAAACGATCCGACCGCTGGGCGTCATGACGCGCCCGCAGGGCACCACCGGCTGGAAGAGCTGGCTCACCACCGTCGACCACAAGCGCATCGGCATCATGTACGGGGCCGCGGCGCTGTTCTTCTTCGTGCTCGGCGGGTTCGAGGCGCTGCTGATCCGGTTGCAGCTGGCGGCACCCGGGCAGAAGCTCTACTCCGCCGACCTCTACAACCAGCTGTTCACCATGCACGGCGTGACGATGATCTTCCTGGTCGTCATCCCGCTCGGTGCCGCGTTCATGAACTACCTCATGCCGCTCCAGGTGGGCGCCCGCGACGTGGCCTTCCCTCGCCTGAACGCCTTCAGCTACTGGTGCTTCCTCGCCGGCGGCCTGCTGCTGAACACGTCGTGGTTCCTGGGCGGCGGCGCTGACGGCGGCTGGTTCGCCTACGCCCCCAACACGGGCGTGACGTTCTCGCCCAGCCACGGCATGGACTTCTACGCCATCGGCCTCCAGCTCACCGGCATCGCCTCACTGGTCGGCGCCATCAACCTGGTGGTCACGGTGCTGAACATGCGGGCGCCGGGCATGACGCTGATGAAGATGCCGGTGTTCACGTGGATGGGGTTCGTGACCCAGCTGCTGCTGGTGTTCGCCCTGCCGGTCATCTCGGTGGCGCTGTTCCTGCTGACGTTCGACCGGCTGTTCAACGCCAACTTCTTCAACGTGTCCGAGGGCGCCGACCCGCTGCTGTGGGAGCACCTGTTCTGGATATTCGGCCACCCCGAGGTCTACATCCTGATCCTGCCCGCCTTCGGCGTGGTGTCGGAGATCATCCCGGTGTTCTCCCGCAAGCCGATCTTCGGCTACCCGTTCATGATCTTCTCGGGCATCGCCATCGGCTTCATGGGGTGGGGCGTGTGGGCCCACCACATGTTCGCCTCGGGGATGGGGCCGCTGTCGGTGGCGGCGTTCGCGGTGTCGACGATGTTCATCGCGGTGCCGACGGGGGTCAAGATCCTGAACTGGTTGGCCACCATGTGGGGCGGCAAGCTGCGGTTCACGACGCCGATGCTGTTCGCCATCGGCCTGGTCACGATGTTCACCATCGGGGGCCTGTCAGGTGTCACCCACGCCGTGGCGCCGTCGGACACCCAGCAGACGGACACCTATTACATCGTCGCCCATTTCCACTACGTGATCTTCGGCGGCGCGCTGATGGGCTTCCTGGGCGGCCTCTACTTCTGGTGGCCCAAGGTCTTCGGCTTCCTGCTGAACGAGAAGCTCGGCAAGTGGCACTTCTGGACGATCCTCATCGGCTTCAACCTGACGTTCGGCCCGATGCACATCCTCGGCCTGCAGGGCATGCCCCGGCGCATGCACACCTACGTCGAGGGCTACGGGTTCGACTTCTGGAACATGGTGTCGACGATCGGCGCGTTCATCATCGCGGTCTCGATGACGATCTTCGCCGCCAACGTCCTCCTGAGCTGGCGGGCCCACCGGCGCAACCCGGTCAACGCGGGGCCCGACCCGTGGGACGCCCGCAGCCTGGAGTGGATGGTTCCCTCGCCGGTGCCCAGCCACAACTTCGACGAGGTGCCGACCGTGTCGCACCTCGACGAGTTCTGGCACCGCAAGTACGCCGAGAACGCCGAGGGCAAGGTCGTGCGCGTCGCCACGGGCGCCGAGGTGGCCCAGAAGGGCGACGCCGAGAACGTCCACCTGCCGTCGCCGTCGTACTGGCCTCTCGTGGTGGCGGCCGGGCTGCCGATCATCGGTTACGGCCTCATCTTCAACCTGGCCCTGGCGGCCGTCGGCGGCGTGATCGTGGTGCTGGGCGCGTTCGCCTGGGGCTACGAGCCCGCCGACGACCCCGAGGCCCACCACGGGCACGGCGGCCACGACGACGGCCACGGCGACGGGCACGGCGACGATGACGGTGACGGTGAGGGCGAGCTCGCCACCGTCGGCTCCGGACCGGCGGGCACGACGGGCGAGGAGGCCTCCGATGACTGAGACCGTGGCCACCGAGCACGAGACCACCGAATCCGACCAGCCGGGCCCCGACGTCGACCCGGTCATGCATGGCAAGGGCGTGGTCAGCCACGCCACCAGCACGGGTGTCTCCAACGAGAAGCTGGCGATGTGGGTGTTCCTGGGGTCGGACTGCCTGCTGTTCGGCGCCCTGATCTCCACCTACCTGCTGCTGCGCCACCGCTCGACCCACGGCCCCGGGCCGGCCGACGTGTTCGACATCCCGTTCACGTCGGTGTCGAGCTTCGTGCTGCTGTTCAGCTCGCTCACCATGGCACTGGCCGTGGGGGCCATCCACCGGGGCGACGAGCGGCGCTGCCGGATCTTCCTGACGACGACCGCCATGCTGGGCGCCACCTTCATCGGCGGCCAGGTGTACGAGTTCACCACGTTCGTGAAGGAAGGCCTGGGGTACACCACGAACATCTTCGGGTCGGCCTTCTACACGCTGACCGGCTTCCACGGCGCCCACGTCAGCATCGGCATCATCTTCCTGCTGTCGCTGCTGGTGATGTCGCTGCGGGGCAAGCTGGGGGTCGACAGGGCCGAGACCGTCGAGATCTTCGGCCTGTACTGGCACTTCGTCGACATCGTGTGGATCCTGATCTTCACGATCGTCTACCTGATCCCGTAAGCCGGGGGAGCGAACGATGAGCGTCGAGACCGCACCCGAGCGCAAGGAACGGATGCTGGAGCCTCACCACGAGGCCCACCAGCACGAGCACCCGACCGACCGCCAGTACTTCACCGTCGCGATCATCCTCGGGGTGCTCACGGCGATCGAGGTCGCCACGTACTTCTGGGAGGGCGCGAGCACCGCGGGGCTGGTGATCTTGCTGTTCCCCCTGATGATCATCAAGTTCCTGGTGGTGTGCCTGTACTTCATGCACCTGAAGTACGACAACCCGCTGTTCCGGCGCGTGTTCTTCTTCGGGCTGTCCCTGGCGGTCGCCGTGTACATCATCGCCCTGTCGGCCATGAACTTCTGGTCCGCGAGCTACGGGTCATGAGCCGGCCATGACGTTCGCTGCCGCCGGAGTCGACTTCTGGCGGTGGCAGCCGCACCCGGAGGTCTGGGTGCTGGTGGGGGGTGTCATCGGGCTGGCGGTCTACGCGCTGCGCGTCGTCGGGCCGAAGGTCGTGCCGGCCGGTCGGAAGGTCGTGACCGGCCAGCAGATCGCCTGGTTCACCGGGGGCGTGGCCGTGCTGTGGCTGGCCTCGGACTGGCCGCTGCACGACATCGCCGAGGAGTACCTGTTCTCGGCCCACATGATCCAGCACATGCTGCTGACCTTCGTCGTGCCGCCGCTGTTCCTGCTGGCGACGCCGGAGTGGCTGGCGCGGCTGGTGTTGGGGCAGGGCAAGGTCAAGAAGGCGTTCTACTTCCTGGCCAAGCCGATCCCCGCCGCCCTGCTGTTCAGCGGGTTCCAGATCTTCACCCACGCGCCGGGCACGGTGAACGCGGCGGTGTCGCACGCCCTGGTCCACTACCTGGTGCACACGGTGCTCGTGTTCACGGCCTTCCTGCTGTGGATGCCGGTGTGCGGCCCACTGCCCGAGCTGCGCATCTCGTACCCGGCCCAGATGCTGTACCTGTTCGTGGCGTCGATCATCCCGACCGTCCCCGCGGGGTGGCTGACGTTCGCGAGCGGAGCGGTGTACTCGGCCTACGACATCCCGGCCCGGCTGTGGGGCATCAGCGTCACCTCCGACCAGCAGGCGGCCGGCGCCATCATGAAACTGGTCGGCGGCAGCTTCCTGTGGGTGGTCATCACGATCCGCTTCTTCCAGTGGGCGTCGAAGTTCAGCGACACCGACAAGGCGGTGGACCAGGCCGGCCCCGCACACGATCTCCACTGGGAGCGGATGGCCGTCAAGGCCAGGGATAACTGACGCCGGTCAACTCCTCGGACAGCGCCCACAGCCGGCGGGCCGCGTCCGGGTCCGCGGCCGCGGCCGACCGCCCGGCGGTCGTCGGGGCGCCCCACATGTCGAACACGCGAGGCCCGTAGTAGCCGCCCGGGATCACGTCCCCGGCCGTGGCCGCGTACAGCAGGGGGAGGGCGCCGGCCCTGGCGGACTGGGCGGTCAGCCGGCCGACGGCCATGAACGCCCCGGTGAGCGCCCGCCCGACCGCGGTCGACGACGCGGCCGCGCTGGACGACATCAGGTGGGTGGCGGCGTAGCCGGGATGGGCGGCCACCGGCACCAGGGCGGTCCCGGTCGCCGCGGCCTGGCGGGTCAGCTCGGCCACGAACAGCAGGTTGGCCAGCTTGGACTGCCCGTAGGCGCTCCACTTCCGGTACCCGCCGGCCTCGTAGTTGGGGTCGTCCCAGCGCATGCGGCCGCCCCGGTGCACGTTCGAGCTGACCACGACGACCCGGGGCGCGGGCGCGGCCAGCAGGGTGGGCAGCAGCAGCCCGGTGAGGGCGAAGTGGCCGAGGTGGTTCGTGCCGAGCTGGGACTCGAACCCGTCGGCGGTCCGGGCCAGCGGCACGGCCATGATCCCGGCGTTGTCGATCAGCACGTCCAGCCGCTCGACGCGGCCGGCCACGTCGGCGGCGGCCGCCCGCACCGAGGCGAGGTCGGCGAGGTCGAGGGCGACGACCTCGGGGGCCGACCCGGTGGCCGCGGTCGCCACCTCGGTCCGGGCGGCCTCGGCCCGGGCCGGGTTCCGGCAGGCCAGCAGCACGGCGGCGCCCCGGCCGGCCAGGGCCTCGGACGCCCGCAGGCCGAGCCCGCTGTTGGCTCCGGTCACCAGCACGGTGCGCCCGGTCTGGTCGGGGATGTCGGTGGCGTCCCAGCCGCTCATGACGCTCAGTCTCCCGGTTCCCAGCGGAACAGTGCGATCGCGAGCGCCACCGCGGCCAGGGCCCACACCACGAGCACGGGCCACACCCGGCCGGGGACCTCGGGGCCCTCGGTCAGCGCGCCGTGGGCGGCTTCGGCGAGGGCGGTCGACGGCAGCGTCCGGGCCGCGCTGCGGACCCCCGAAGGCAGCTCGTCCAGGGGGACGACCATCCCCGACAGCAGCAGCAGCCCGACGAAGACGGCGTTGGCGACCGCCAGCGCCGCCAGCGCCGGCAGCCGCCCGGCGACGACGAGCGCCATCCCGACGAACGCCACCACCGCCAGCACGACCGCGGCCGCCAGCGGGGCCGGCTCGACCGACGGCCGCCAGCCCAGCGCCAGGGCAGCTGCCCCGAGGACCGTGGCCTGGAGGGCGATGACGACCAGCACGGCCAGGGCCTTGGCCGCCACCAGCCGGGGCCGGCCCAGGGGCGTCGTGCCGAGCCGCTTCAGCACGCCGTAGGAGCGGTCGAAGCCGGTGGCGATGGCCAGGTTGGCGAAGGCGGTCGCGAGCACGGCCAGCGCGAGGGTCCCCGGCGCCAGGAAGTCGACCGGGTCGCCGTCGATCGGCAGCACGTCGACGACGCTGAAGAACACCAGCACGGCCACGGGGATCCCGAGCGTGAGCAGCAGCGACTCGCCGTTGCGGAACGTCAGCGTCAGCTCCAGCCGCAGCTGAGCGGCGAGCGCCCTCACGAGCGGTCCTCGGCGGTCAGCCGGAGGAACACGTCCTCCAGGCGCTGGCGGCCGGCCCGCAGGTCGGCCAGCGGCAGGCTGTGCTCGGCCAGCCAGGCCGTGACCGCGGCGACCGTCGCCGGCGCAGGCGGTGCCGCGACCTCGTACTCGCCGGGCGCCGCCTCGGTGACGGCGACGCCACCGAGGTGCTCGCCCAGCGCCGCCACGTCGATGCCCGGCGGGGCCGCGAAGCGCAGCCGGTCGCCGGCGCCCTCGCCGCCGACCAGCTCGGCCACGGTGCCGTCGGCCACCAGCCGGCCGTGGTCCACGATGACGACGCGGTCCGCGACCCGCTCGGCCTCGTCGAGGTCGTGGGTGGTCAGCACGACGGTCACGCCGTCGTTGCGGAGGTCCGCCACCACCTGGCGGATCACCTGCCGGCCCGCGGGGTCGACGCCGGCGGTCGGCTCGTCCAGGAAGGCGACCTGCGGCCGCCCGACCAGCGCCAGGGCCAGCGCCAGCCGGCGCTGCTCGCCGCCGGACAGCTGGCGGTACGTCCTGCGCTCCAGCCCGGCCAGGCCGAGCCGCCCGAGCAGCGCGCCCGGGTCGAGGGGCCGGGCGTACAGCGCGGCGGCGTGCCGGAGCACCTCGGGCGGTCGCAGCGCCGGGTGCACGCCGCCCTCCTGGAGCATCACGCCGATCCGCTCGGTCAGCGAGCGGTGGTCGGCCCGGGGATCGAGGCCCACGACCGACAGCCGGCCGGCGTCGGGGTGCCGGATCCCCTCCAGCGCCTCGATCGTCGAGGTCTTGCCGGCGCCGTTGGGCCCGAGCACGCACGTGACCTGACCGGCCTCGGCGTGGAACGTCAGGTCGGCGACGGCGGTGACGTCGCCGTAGGTGATGGTGAGTCCCTCGACCTCCACTGCGGCCATGGAGGCCTGACGGTACCGCCGCGGTCAGGGCACGGACGACGGCGGCACGGTCGCGGTCGTGGTGGTCGTGGTGGTCGGGAGCGGCGGCAGCACCGGCAGGTCCTGCACCGTGGTCGGGGTGGTCGGCGCCGCCGGGTCCGGCGTCGCCAGGATGAGCGGCGCGGCCGGATAGACGTTGAACAGCTGCTCGCCGTTCGGGCCGAGCACCGGCTCGTGGAGCGGGTTGCCGAACTGGTCGTGGGTGGTGCCGAGCTCGATCGGCCGGCCGTTCTGGTCGTACAGGCGGATCTGGTCCAGCGGCTGCCCGTCGGGGCCGTAGGGATAGACGTTGGTGATCGGCTCGCCGTCGGGATGGCGCAGCTGGTATGGCTCGAACCCGACGTAGGCCGGGTCGGGGCCCTCGTCGTCGTACACGACGGTGCCGCCCCCGACGCCGTCCGCCATCGCCAGTACCGTGAGGATGGCGAACCCGTTGACCAGCCACAGCCAGCGCGGCCGCGGGGTCCGGCGGGCGAGCCGCACCGACAGGACGGCGCCCGCGGCCGCGAGCAGGCCGCCGAGGAACCACGAGTTGAACGCCTCGGGGAACGGGAACGAGTCGGTGGTGCCGTCGCCCAGCGCCAGCGTGAGCCCGTAGACGACCAGCCAGCCCCGCGCCACCCACCACGCGGGGCGCAGCTCGGGCAGGAAGTCGAGCACGGCCCGCCCCCACGGGTGCCGCCGCAGTCCGGCCACCCGGGCCTCCGCCCAGGCCCGGACGCGGGCGACCGGCCCCGGGCGTCGGCTGACGTCCCGCGGGGCTAGCCCCGCGGAGGCCATGAGCTCGGCGGCGAACGCCTCGGGCGGGCCGAGCGACTCGGCGAGCGGCCGCTCGTCCTCGGCGGCCACCTGGTGGACGTGGGCCGCGAGGTCGTCGAGCAGGTCGTCGCGCTCGTCGTCGGAGAGGCCGGACAGATGCTGGCGCACCTCGGCCAGGTAGGCGGCCGCCCGGACCTCCGGGCCGCCGTCGAGGGTGGGGTCGTCGGTGACGGTCATGCCGCCTCCTTCGCGGTGGCCAGCAGCCCGTCGAGCACGTCGGCGAAGTGCCGCCAGGTCTTGCTGCCGGTGGCGAGGGCATCGCGCCCCGCCGGGGTGAGGGCGTAGTACTTGCGGTGGGGGCCCTCGTCGGAGGGGACGACGTAGGACGACAGCGAGCCGGCCTGGAACAGCCGGCGCAGCGTGCCGTACACGGAGGCGTCGCCGACGTCGTCGAGCCCGGCCTCCCGCAGCCGGCGGACGATGTCGTAGCCGTACGCGTCCTCCTCGGCCACCACCGCCAGCACGGCGAGGTCGAGCACCCCCTTGAGCAGCTGGCTCGTGTCCATCGGTCTCCTCCCAAGCGAGGTACTGCGCGTCGCAGAGTACCACGGGTCACAAAACGGCGGAAGGCACCAGACGTGCGGCCGGTACCCTCGACGGCCATGCTCGACCTCCGCCGCCTTCGCACCGAGCCCGGGGCCGTCAAGGCCGCGCTCGACCGCCGGGGCCCGGGCACGTCCGAGCCCGTCGATCGCATCGTCGCCCTCGACGCCGAGCACCGGCGGCTGATCGGCGAGCGCGACGAGGTCCGCGGCCAGGTCAACGCGATCTCCAAGGACGTGGGCCGGCTGCGGGGTCAGGGCAGGGCCGACGAGGCCGAGGCCCGCATGGCCGAGAGCCGCGAGCTGGGCGAGCGGGAGAAGGGGCTGGCGGCCGAGGCCGACCGGCTGGCCGACGAGATCCGGGCGCTGCTGCTACGGGTCCCCAACATCCCGAGCGACGACGCGCCCGACGGCGCCGGCGAGGCCGACAATGTCGTGCTGCGAACGGAGGGCTGGGACCCCCGCGGCTACGCCGACCACCAGCGGGTGCCCCATTGGGACATCGGCGACGCCCTCGGCATCCTCGACATCCCCCGGGCCACCAAGATCTCGGGCTCGATGTTCGTGATGTACCGAGGCTGGGGCGCCCGCCTCCTGCGGGCCATGGTGCAGCTGGCGCTGGACCGCAACGCCGACACCTTCGAGGAGGTGCGGCCGCCCACGCTCGTGCTGACCGACACGATGGTGTCGACCGGTCACCTGCCGAAGTTCGACGACGATGCGTACCACGTCGAGCGGGACGATCTGTGGGCCATCCCCACGGCCGAGGTGCCGCTGACCTCGCTGCACCGCGACGAGATCCTCGACGGCGCCGACCTGCCGCTGCGGTACGCCGCCCACACGTCGTGCTTCCGGCGGGAGGCGGGCTCGGCCGGCAAGGACACCCGCGGCCTGCTGCGCACCCACGAGTTCGACAAGGTCGAGCTGCTGGCGGTCGCGGCCGGCGCGCCGCAGGCGATCGCCGCCCAGGAGGACGTGCTGGCCCGCAGCGAGGCTGTGCTCCAGGCGCTGGGGCTGGCGTACCGGGTGGTGGACCTGTGCACCGGCGACCTGGGCAACTCGGCCGCGCGCACGTGGGACCTCGAGGCGTACGCCCCCGGGGTCGACATGTGGCTCGAGGTGTCGTCGGTGTCGTGGTTCGCCGACTACCAGGCCCGGCGGGCCAACATCCGCGTCCGCCCCGAGGGCGGCGGCCCCACCGAGATCGCCCACACGGTCAACGGCTCCGCCATGGGCTGGCCCCGCACGGTCGCTGCCTACCTGGAGACCCACCGCCAACCCGACGGCGGCATCGCCATCGTCGAGGCCCTGCGCCCCTACCTCGGCGGCGCAGCGCGCATCCCGGCCTGAGGCCGGCGGACCGGATCAACAGTCGGTCGCGGCCTGGAGGACGCGGCACGCCTCGGCCATGCGCGGCGGCGACAGGGTGGTCACCCGCCGTCGGAACATCTCGCGCGGCAGCGTGTGGAGGTTGTCGAAGTTCACGACGCAGTCGGTCGGGACGCCGTCGTCGTCGGCGGTCAGGTCGAGTTCGGATACGAGCGCCCGCCGCGTGCGGGTGAGCGCGGCCACGACGACCGAGCCGATGCGCTCCGCCACCGGGTCCCGCGTGAGCACCAGCACCGGCCGGTCGCCGCCCGGGGTGGCCGCGAACCAGATCTCACCCCTCCGCATCGCCCCAGTCGGACCAGTCCTCGGCGGGGCCCCAGTCGGCGATCGCCGCGAGGGAGGCTTCGCCGTCGTCGAGGGGCTGGTCCTCCCAGGTCGTCGCGTCGTCCTCGCCCTGGAGCCGCACGAGGTAGCGGTGCAGCGCCTCGCGCAGCAGCTCGGACCGGTCGACCCCGAGGCGCTCGGCCCAGCGCTGTGCCTCCGCCGCCTCGTCGTCGGCGACGCGGAAGCTGAGCATCGTCATACGACGAGCCTACTCTGTATGACGGCAGGCGGTGCACAACCCCGATAGGGCGAAGTGCTGGGGGGACAGCTCGAAGCCGTGCTTCGCGTGGAGCTCCGCGGCCAGGTCGTCGAGGGCGTCCCACGGGACCTCGACCACCGCGCCGCAGGAGGCGCACACCGCGTGGTGGTGCGGGGGGTCGGCCAGGTGGAAGGTCGACGGGCCGTGGCCGAGGTGGACGTGGGTGATCACGCCGATCGTCTCCAGCCGCTCCAGCGTCCGGTACACGGTCGACCGGTGCACCTCGGGGTGGTCGCGGGACACCCGGGCCACGATCTCGTCCGCGGTCACGTGGTGGCCGCCCGCCAGCAGCGCCTCGACCACCGCCCGCCGCGACGCCGTCATCCGCCCGCCGGCCCGCCGGACCCGGGCCAGGACGTCGTCAGCCGACGGATGGCTGGGGTTCATCCTGATGAACCTATAAGGTCCAGCGGAGGGTGGACGGAGGGAAGGTCGATGCGACGCGTTTGGGCATGGATGGCGGTCAACTTCGGCAAACATGCCGGGATCGTCGGAGTGATCGGGCTGGCCATCACGCTGATCCTCGGGCTCGGGATCACCAAGCTCGACTTCGCCACCGGCCAGGACTCGTACCTGAACAAGGACGAGCAGGTCTACAAGGACAGCGTCGCCTACCAGGACCTGTTCGGCGGTCAGGCCATGGTCACCCTGTTCACGATGGACGACGGCCAGACCGTCACCGACCTGTTCACGCCCGACAACATCGAGCACATCCAGCAGGTGGAGGAAGAGCTCCGCGCCACCGAGGGCGTGCTCACCGTCATCAGCCCGCTCACCGCCCTCCAGTTCACCCAGAACATGGTCGAGGGCCCACCCGACGCCCCCGACGACGTCACCCAGAGCGTCGCCGGCCAGGCCCTCCTCAGCGCCCGGGACCGCGAGCCCGACCCCGAGGCCCAGGCCCTCCGGCTCGAGGACGCCGGCACCACGTTGGCGCGCATCAGCGCGGTCCAGGGCCCCCGCAGCTTCGACAACCCCGAGTGGATCGACTTCCTGCTGTTCGACAACCGGGGCGAGATCCGCAAGTCGCTGCGCCCGTTCTTCCCCGACGAGAACCACGCCCAGATGATCAGCCGGCTGGTCGGCAACGCGTCGCTGGAGGACGAGGGCACGGCGAGCGACCGGATCATGGCGGTCGTCCAGGCCGAGCCGTACGAGAACGCCACGACCACCGCCACGGGCGCCTCGGTCCTGCTCAAGGACCTCAACGACTACCTGCGGGGCGGGATGCTGACCCTCGGGGCGGTGGCCGTCGGGATCATGGTCGTGATCCTGCTGCTGCTGTTCGGGGTCCGGTGGCGGCTGCTGCCGCTGTTCGTCATCCTCGTCGGCGTCACGTGGGCGTTCGGCCTCGCCGGCTACCTGGGCATCCCGCTGTCGGTGGTCACGATCGCCGGCCTGCCCGTCATGCTGGGCGTGGGCATCGACTACGCGATCCAGATGCACTCCCGCATCGAGGAGGAGGTGGTCATCGACCGGGCGCCCCACCCGATCCAGGAGGCCTCGGTCAACCTCGGGCCGGCGCTGCTGGTGGTCACGTTCGACGCCATCTTCGCGTTCCTGGCCCTGCGCTTCGCCAAGGTGCCGATGATCCGCGACTTCGGCCTGCTGCTGGCCGTCGGCATCGCCGCGATCTGCGTGTGCAGCATCGTGCTGCCGCTCGCCATCCTCGGCATCCGGGAGTACCGGTCGCCGACCCAAGGGCGGGACTACAGCCACGGCACCCTGGCCAAGCTCGTCCAGTGGCTGGGCGACCTGCCGTCGAAGCTGGCGGTGCCGCTGGCCGTCGCCAGCGTCGTGATCTTCGCCGGCGGGATCATCGTCGAGGACCAGCTCAAGATCCAGAGCGACCCGGAGGAGTGGGTCAACCAGGACTCCCAGGTCGTCGAGGACATCGACACGCTCAAACGCGAGACGGGGTCGTCGGCCGAGCTGGGCATCTTCGTCGAGTCCGACGACGTGTTCAGCGACGAGACCGTGGCGTTCGTGACCGACTTCGCCAACGAGGAGCTGGCGGCGCGGCCGGAGGAGCTGCTGACCGCGTCCTCGATGCCGACGACGGTGGCCTTCCTGCTGGAGATGCCGGGGACGACGCCGCTGCCGCCCACCGGCGAGGACGTCCAGCGGGCCTACGAGGTCGCGCCCCCCGACATCCAGGAGGCGCTGGTCAACCCCGACGCCGGTGCGCTGAACCTGGTGTTCCGCACCGGGCCGGGCTCGCTCGACGAGCGGGCGGTGTACGTCAACGAGATCCGCAACGAGCTCGAGGCGGGCGAGACCGCCGGCGGCGTGACGGTGCCCGAAGGCGTGCGGGCCACCCCGTCCGGCCTGGCGGTGGTGGGCGTCGGCCTGCTCGACAACATCGAGTCCAACCGCATCCTGCTGACCTACCTGGCCGTGCTGTTCGTGTTCCTGTTCCTGACGGTGCGGCTGCGCAGCGTCGTGCGGGCCCTGCTGTCGATGGTGCCGGTGCTGATCGCGGTGGGCGCGGCATCGCTGGTGGCGTGGGCGTTCGACCTCCAGCTCAGCCCGATGACGGCGGTGGGCGGCCCGCTGGTGGTCGCGCTGTGCACCGAGTTCACGTCGCTGATCCTCTTGCGGTTCATCGAGGAGCGCAAGCGTGGCTACTCGCCGCGTGAGGCCGTCAACGTCACCGCGGGCCGGACCGGTCGGGCGTTCATCGTGTCGGCCCTGACCGCGGTGTCCGGCGTGGCGGTGATCGCCTTCTCGTCGCTGCCGCTCCTGCGGGACTTCGGGCTGATCGTCGCCATGAACGTGGCGGTGGCCCTGCTGTCGGCGCTGGTCTTCCTGCCGCCCATGCTGGTGTGGGCCGAGGAGCGGGGCTGGGTCACCCGGGGCATGAAGATGCCGCCGCCCCCGACGCCGCCGACCGAGCCGCGGCCGGTACCCGAGCCGGCCGGCCAGACCTGACGCCCCCGCCCTTGGATTCGCGGCGTGCCCGACGACGTCCTCGATGACCGCGCGCTGGGACGGGCCACGCTGGCCCGCCAGGGCTTGCTGGCCCGGGAGCCGGGCGACCTCCTCGCCACCGTCCACCACCTCGTCGGCCTGCAGGCCCAGGTGCCTCACAACCCGTACACCGCGCTGTGGTCCCGCCTGGCCGACTTCGACCCGCGGGAGCTGTCCGGGCTGATCGAGGACCGGTCGCTGGTCCGAATCGTCACGCTGCGGGCCACGATCCACCTGGTGACGGCCGACGACGCCCTGCTGTTGCGTCCGCTGGTCCAGCCGGTTCTGGACGGCGAACTGGCCCGCCACAGCGAGCACAAGGACAAGTTCCCGGGCGTCGACCTCGCCGCGGTCATGGCCGTGATGCGCCCGCTGGTCGAGGAGTCGCCTCGGACCGGCACCGAGCTGCGGGCGCTGGTGGCCGAGCACTTCCCCGACCTCGACGCGCCCGCGCTCGCCTACGCCGTCCGCAACAAGCTGGCCATGGTCCAGGTGCCTCCGCGCGGCCTGTGGGGCCGAGGCGGCCAGGTGCGGACCACGACCGCCGAGTCGTGGCTGGGCCGCCCGCTGGTGGCCGAGCCGGACATCGACTCGGTGGTCCTGCGGTACGTCGCCGCGTTCGGCCCGGCCGCGGTCGCCGACGCGGCCACCTGGTCGCGTCTCACCGCGCTGCGGGAGGTGCTCGACCGGCTCCGGCCCAAGCTCCGGGTGTTCCGGGACGAGCGGGGCCGCGAGCTGTTCGACCTGCCCGACGCCCCCCGGCCCGACCCCGCCACGCCGGCCCCGACCCGGTTCCTGCCCGAGTACGACAACGTCCTGCTCAGCCACGACGACCGCAGCCGCTTCGTGCGGCCCGAGCACAAGGGCGACGCGGCCGCCGCGTTCGCGGGGATGACCGGGTCGGTGCTGCACGACGGCGTCGTGCGGGGCGCCTGGCGGCTCGACCGGGACAAGGCGAGCAGCACGGCCACGCTCACGGTCCGGCCGCTCGGGGTGCTCGACGCCGGCGTCGAGGACGCGGTCGCCGCCGAGGGTGGCCGCCTGGTCGCGTTCCTTGCCCCCGACGCACCCGCGATCGGTATGCGGGTTGTGCGGTGAGCCTGCGACGGTAACGTGACCGGCGACCCAGGGCCGCAACCGGCGGCCCGACGGCTGCTCCCGGGGCCGCACCCAGCGGGGAGGGAACCGTGTCCGCCACGACTGACGATCACGACGGAAGCCCGGCAGCCGCGTCGTGACCGACGCGCCGGCGGTGGCCCCGGAGGCCACCGCGCCCCCGCCCGGGCCGGAGGGTGGCGCTGGCGCCGCCGCCATCCGCCTCGAACGCCTGTCCAAGCGGTACCCCGGCGCGGCCGCACTCGCGGTCGACGCGCTCGACCTCACCATCCCCCGGGGTGAGCTGGTGGCCCTGGTGGGCCCGTCCGGCTGCGGCAAGACCACCACGCTCAAGATGATCAACCGCCTGGTCGAGCCGACGAGCGGGACCGTGTGGCTCGAGGGCACCGACATCCGCACGCTGCCGGTGCACGAGCTGCGCCGCGGCATCGGTTACGTCATCCAGCAGGCGGGCCTGTTCCCCCACCGGAAGGTGGCCGCCAACATCGCCACCGTCCCCCAGCTGGCCGGCTGGCCGAAGGACCGGGTCACGGAGCGGGTCCGCGAGCTGGCCGAGCTCGTCGAGCTCGACCCCGTGCTGCTGGACCGCTACCCGGTCGCGCTGTCCGGCGGCCAGCAGCAGCGGGTGGGCGTGGCCCGGGCGCTCGCCGCCGATCCACCGGTGCTGCTGATGGACGAGCCGTACTCGGCGGTCGACCCCATCGTGCGGGCCCGCCTCCAGGACGAGCTGCTCGCCCTCCAGCAGCGGCTGCAGAAGACGATCGTGCTGGTCACCCACGACATCGACGAGGCGATCAAGCTGGCCGACCGCATCGCCATCCTGCGCATCGGCGGCATCCTGGCCCAGGTCGGCCCGCCGGAGCAGCTGCTGCGGGAGCCGGCCGACGACTTCGTGGCCGACTTCCTGGGCGACGACCGGGGCATCAAGCGCCTGTCGATCATGCGCGTGCGCCAGGCCGAGCTCAGCCCCGGCCCGGTGGTGGCCCCCGGCGCAGCGGCGGACGAGGCCCGCACGGTCATGGCCGCGCACGGGACCGATTGGGTGGCGGTCGTCGGGCCCGACCAGCGGCTCCTCGGGTGGGTCGGGGAGGACGCGCTCGGCGGCGGGACCGTGCCCGAGGACGCGACCGAGCCGTTCGCCGCCGTCGTCCATCCCGACACCACGCTGAAGGCTGCGCTCGACGGCATCGTCACCTCCCGCACACGGGTCGCGGTGGTGGTCGACAGAGACGGCCTGTACCAGGGGATGCTCACCCTCGACGACCTGGCCGAGGGGGTGACCTCGTGACGGCTGCGCTGCTCGGGGTCGACGAGCCGCTCGTCCGCTGGGACTGGGTGAACGACCACACCGACGAGATCGTCCACGCCCTCTGGCAGCACGTGCAGCTCACCGTGATCGCGGTCGCGATCGGGTTCGTGCTCGCGCTGATCATGGCGCTGATCTCGGTCGCCTGGCGCTGGGCCTTCGGGCCGCTGGCCGGGTTCGCCGCCGTCGTCTATGCCATCCCCAGCGTGGCGCTGTTCGGCGTCCTGGTGGCGATGCCCGCGTTCGGGCTGGGCTTCCGTACCGCCGAGGTGGCGCTGGTCGGCTACACGCTGCTGATCCTGCTACGGAACATCGTGGCCGGCCTGGACGGCGTGCCGCCCGCCACCCGCGAGGCGGCCGACGGCATGGGGTTCGAGCGCTGGCGCCGCCTGGTCCGGGTCGACCTGCCGCTGGCCGCACCGGTCATCATCGCCGGGCTGCGGATCGCCACGGTCACCACCGTGGGGCTGGTCACGGTGGCCGGGCTGGTCAGCGCCGGCGGCTTCGGCGAGCTGATCACCGAGGGGCTGAGCCGCAACTTCTCCACCCCGATCGTCATCGGCGCCGTCGGGTCGGTGTTGCTGGCGGTCGCGTTCGACCTGGCGTTCGTGACCTTCGAGCGGGTCGTGACCCCGTGGACCCGGGTCAAGGTGCGCAGGTCGTGAGCGAGCGCAGCGAGCGAACCATGAGCACAGCGCGGTGCTCGGCCCGACGGGCCGATCGTTCAGTGCGCGCATCCCGAAGGGTGCGCCAATGAACGAGTCCCTGCAGCAGATGTGGGACTACCTGGGCCGGGAGACCACCTGGTCGGGGCGCAACGGCTTGCCAGCGCTGACGTGGGCGCACATCCAGATCTCCGTGGTGTCGGTGCTCATCGCGGCGGTGCTCGCCATCCCGCCTGCGGTGGTCTTCGGGCACGTGCGGCGGGGCGCGCTGCTGGCCGTGTCGGTCGTCAACATAGGGCGGGCCATCCCGTCGTACGCGCTGATGGCGCTGCTGCTGCCGTTCGCGCTGCGCTACGGCTTCGGCCTCGGGTTCTGGCCCACGGTGGCCGCCCTCGTGCTGCTCGCAATCCCGCCGATCTTCACCAACACCTACACCGGTGTGCGGGACGTGCCCGACGAGGCGGTGGAGGCGGCGCAGGGCATGGGCATGCGGCCCGGTCAGCTCATCCGCCGGGTCGAGGTGCCGGTGGCCATGCCGCTGATCATCACCGGGATGCGGATCTCGGCCGTGCAGGTGGTGGCGACGGCCACGCTGGGGGCGCTCGTCGGCTACCGCGATCTGGGCACGCCGATCGTCACCGGCTTCACCAGCCGGGACAAGGGCGGGCTCCTCGCCGGCTCCATCGTCGTGGCGCTGCTCGCCCTGCTGACCGACGGCGCGTTCGCGCTGGCGGAGCGCCGGCTCGTGCCGTGGCGCAAGCCCGTCGGCCGCGCGGAGGACGTGATGGTGGTGCCCGAAGAGGTGCCGTTCGCAGGATCGACGACAGCAATCCCGACCGGGAAAGGACAGACCCGATGAGACGACACATGAAGGTCCTCGCCGTACTGGCGGCGTTCGCCGTGCTGGGCGCCGCCTGCGGTGACGACGACGACGGCGACGAGAGCGGGAGCGCCGGCGACTCGGGCAGCGCGTCGGCGCCGGGGGAGGAGGCGCCGGACGGCGAGCCCGTGGTGATCGGCGCCCAGGACTTCGGCGAGTCGCTGATCCTGGCCGAGATCTTCGAGGGCGCCCTCGACAACGCCGGCTACGAGGCCGACGTCCAGGAGGTCGGCGGGTTCCGCGACCTGCTGTTCGCGGCGTTCGAGTCCGACGAGATCAACCTCGCCCCGGACTACGTGGCGTCCAACCTCGAGTACCTCAACGAGGGGGCGGGCCAGGCGACGAGTGACGTCGACGAGACGCTCGGCATCCTCCAACCGCTGCTGGAGGCCGAGGGCCTCACCGCGCTCATGCCCTCCGACGCGGTGGACACCAACGCGTTCGTGGTGACCGAGACGACGTCCGACGAACTCGGCATCACGACCCTGTCGGACCTGGCCTCGAAGGGCGCCGACCTCACGCTGGGGGCCCCGCCGGACTGCGAGACCAACGGCTTCTGCATCCCCGGCCTCCAGCGGGTGTACGGCGTCGACTTCACCGCCAGCTTCACCCCGCTCGAGTTCGGCGTCATCCCCGACGCGCTGAACGCGGACGAGATCGACGTGGGCGTCGTGGGCTCGACCGACGGGCGACTCGCCGATCCCGAGACGGGCTGGGTCCTGCTCGAGGACGACAAGAGCATGTTCGCCGCCGACAACGTCTTCCCGCTCGCGTCCGCGGAGCTGGTGGACAGCTACGACCCCGAGTTCACGGCCCTGCTCGGGGACGTGATGGCCGAGCTGACCAGCACCGACCTGGTCGAGATGAACAAGCGCTACGACGTCGACCGCGACGATGCCGAGGACATCGCCCAGGACTGGTTGAACGACCACGGGTTCGGCGCCGACGAGTGACGTGGGATCCCGGCACGGGTCCACCGCCCGGGTGCGGTAGACCCGTGCCGTGGACGTCCACGAGCTGACCGAGCTCCGCCAGGAGTACACCTACACGGGGCTGTCCGCCGCCGACCTCGCCGCGGACCCGATCGAGCAGTTCCGGGCCTGGTTCCGTGCCTGGCACGAGGTGGCGGTCGGCGACCCCAACGCGATGGTGGTCGCCACCGCCACGCCCGACGGGCAACCGTCGGTGCGCACGGTGCTGCTGCGGGCCGTCGACGGCGACGGCTTCGTCTTCTACACCAACCGCGACAGCCGCAAGGGACGGGAGCTGGCGGCGAACCCCCGGGCTGCGCTGCTGTTCCCGTGGCACGCTCTGGGCCGGCAGGTGATCGTCGAGGGGCCGGCCGTCCCGGTCGACGACGCCACCTCCGACGCCTACTGGTCGACCCGGCCCCGGGGCAGCCAGCTCGCGGCGCTGGCGTCGCCGCAGAGCCGGCCCGTCCCCGACCGGGCCGACCTCGACCGTCGGTGGGCCGCGCTCGAGGCCGCCCACGAGGGTCGCGACGTGCCGCGCCCGGCGGACTGGGGCGGCATCCGGGTGACGGCCGAGCGGGTCGAGTTCTGGCAGGGCCGGGAGCGGCGCCTCCACGACCGGCTCGTCTACGGGCGCGACCGGTCGTTCGCCACGGGCTGGCGGATCGAGCGGCTGGCGCCCTGATAGCCGGCGTCGTCGCCCTCCGCGTCGTCGTCGCCATTCCCGGCCCCGGCCCCGGTCGCCGGCCGGCCGGGCCGCCCGAGCCGCACGGCGACGGCCACGGCGGCCAGCAGCATGATCACGATCACGCCGATGCGGACCGAGCCCACGTCCTCGACCCAGCGGGTGAGGTCGTCGGACCAGCCGACGACCCGGTCGGTGATCGACGACGACGGCAGCTCGCCGGCCCCCGACCGGGAGATGCGCAGCTCCAGCCAGCCCCAGTAGGCGACGTACGCACCGGCCAGCGCCACCAGCCCGCCGGCCACCCGCGACACGTAGGGCTGGGCGCGCCGCACCACCCGGACGATCGAGGTCCGAGCCAGCGCGATGGCCACGGTCAGGGTCACGAGTACCAGCGTCATGCCCAGGGCGTAGAGGGCGAAGCCGATCGTCCCGTCCACCACCGACTCGCGGCTCATGGTCCCGGCCACCGCCCCCAGGAACAGCGGCAGGGCGCAGCCGATCGAGGCGATGGCGTACGACACGCCGAACAGGAACATCGAGCCGACCGTGCGGTCCCGGCCGCCCTTGTCGAGACGGGGCAGCCGGGCGTTGACCTCGACCCCGGACAGCATCGCCACGCCGAGGGCGAGCAGGGCGACGCCGATGACGACCGAGATCCAGGGGGCATTGCTGTAGACGGGCAGCGAGGTCAGCTCGACGAGCGTCCCCGCCGTCGCGAACACCGCCAGGAACCCGAGCGACACCGCCAGGGAGACCCGCACGGCCTCCGCCAGGCTGGCCCGCGGCACCGCGGCGTCGTCATCCTCCAGGCCCAGGAAGTACGACAGGTAGGCCGGCAGCATCGCGAAGCCGCAGGGATTGACCGTGGCCACCATGCCGACCGTCAGGTAGTAGGCCCACGGCCCGTCCGGACCGATGGCGCCGATCACGCGATCCCCAGCAGGTCGGACAGCTTGCCGCGCAGCTCCTCCTCGGTGAGTGCGCCGCTGTGGACGTCGACGACCTCGCCGCTGGCGTCGAGGATCACCGTGGACGGCATGCTCAGCCCGCCGAACCAGGTCAGCGCCGCGCCGCCCTCGTCGGCGTAGGCCGGGTAGGTGATGCCGGTGCGGGCGACCGTGGCGAGGGCGTCATCGTCCGAGTCCTGGTAGGCCATGCCGACGATCGAGACCTCGTCGCCGTGGCTCTGGTGGACCCGCTCGAAGGCCGGCATCTCGTCGATGCAGGGCGCACACCACGAGGCGAAGAAGTTGAGGACGACGGGGCGGGTGCCGAGCAGCTCGCCCAGCGTGCGATCGGTGCCATCGTCGAGCGCGGCCAGTCGCACGTCGGCATTGGAGTCGGGGAGGTCCCCCTGGGGCGTGAGCTCCATGCCGGGCCCGGCGTCGCCCTCGGCCGGGGGGTCGTCGCTGAGCCAGGTCGCGACGGCAATGGCCGCGACCAGGGCCAACGCGGTCGCGGCGAGGACGGCGGGCAGGGGAGATCGCCGGATGGCCACCATGCGACGCTACCGTTCCGGCGTCCCCGGCCCCAATGTGGGAGTCGGGGGACGCCGGCCACGGTTCGGTTGGTCGTTCCGCTCCGCATTCGCCGCTGTGCCGGTGACGGCCCCGGTCGGCGCGGCTAGCGGTGCCGGATGTCGGTCATGGTGTCGGTCATCTAGGCGCTCCTCACGACGGCCACGCCCTGCAGGTGCTCGGGGATCGGGATGTCGGGGAGCTGATCCTCGGCCCGGGCCACCTTCGGCGGACGCCCCCGCCGGCGCTTGGTGGCCAGGATCTTCCCGTTGAGGAACAGCTGCCCACCCCACACGCCCCACGGCTCACGCCGCTCCAGGGCGCCCTCGAGGCAGGGGATCATGGCCGGGCAGGTCGCACAGATGTGCTTGGCCCGGGCGATGTCTTGCAGCTCCTCGCTGAAGAACATCGTGGCGAACCGGCCGCTGCCGTCGTTGCAGCGGGCGTGGGCCCACCAGGAGTCCTCCGTGGCGAGGAGCTCGGGTTCTGGCTCCTCGGCCTCACTGGTCCCGCGTTCTTCGGGTCTGGTCAGGTCGAGGATTTCGTCGATGTCTGCTGCGGTGGGGGCGATCATCTGCCCATTCCCCTCGTCGTCGCTGACTGCCTGTTGATTCGCTGCTGGTGTGGTGTGGTTCGGAAATCTCCCCGGACAAACAAGAAGGCCGCCGGGGAATCCCGACGGCCTTCGGAGGTTTGCGCTTCGTGCGCCTGATCTAGTCAGGGGAAGCACTCCAACGGCCGTCGGGTGGGTCGATCGGTGGCGAAGAGCCAGGACTCCGGCTTGGCGTTCGACCGATCGAGCGACGTGTAGGCGTGAATCGGCGCGCCGGGCTGACCCGTGATCGCGAGGGTGGCGGCGGGGCACACACCGGGGCGCGCGGCACCGGCGGCTACGAAGCCACCCATATGCATGGTGCCGGTGCTCATCGGTCCTGTTCCGTCCTCTTCTGCCCCTCGGAAGGGGCGTTGGGTGAGTTGTGCCTGCCGCGGGGACGGTAGTCCCACAAGCTCTAGGCCATCACGTAGGGCCGCGCCGAGTCAATGAATTAAAAGGATCTGGCGCGATTCGTTCGGTTCTCGGCAGGAACGCTGCGCCCTTCGCCCAGCGTTCAGCGCGTCATTGCGTGTCGGATGACCCGTCCTGGGGTGGCAGGCGGAACAGGTGCTCGCGGTACCAGCGCAGCTCGTTGACGCTCTCGCGGATGTCGTCGAGCGCCCGGTGGGTGGTCTCCTTGCGGGGCGCGGACTCGACCACGGCCGGCGCCCACCGCAGCGCCAGCTCCTTGATCGTCGACACGTCGACCGACCGGTAGTGCAGGAAGTTCTCGATCTCGGGCAGGTACGCGGCGAGGAATCGGCGGTCCGTCCCGATCGAGTTGCCGGCCAGCGGGACCGAGCGGGGCGCGGGCACGTGGCTGCGGATGAACTCGAGCGTGGCCTTGCCCGCGTCCTCCAGCGACACGTCCGACGCCTCGATTGCCGGCAGCAGGCCGCTACGTGTGTGCATGTCCCGCACGACCTCCTCCATGAGGGCCAGGGCCGCCGGGGGCTGGTGCACGACGAGGTCGGGGCCCTCGGCCACCACATCGAGCTTGTCGTCCGTGACGAGCGTGGCGATCTCCACGATCACGTTGCGGGCGGGGTCGAGGCCTGTCATCTCGAGGTCCATCCACACGAGCACTGCGGGGACACTAGACCTCCGCGCGAACCCCCTCGACCACAATGACCGGCGTGCTGCGCATCCCCGTCGTCCGCCTCGACGCGGACCTCCCGCTGCCCGCCTACGCCCGTCTCGGCGACGCCGGCGCCGACCTCGTCGCCCGCGAGGGCGCGGTGCTCCCCGCCGGCGGCGGGCGGGCGCTGGTGCCCACCGGCATCGCCCTCGCCATCCCGGACGGGTGGGCCGGGTTCGTCCAGCCCCGCAGCGGCCTGGCCCTGCGCCACGGGGTGACGTGCCTCAACACGCCGGGCCTCATCGACGCGGGGTACCGCGACGAGCTGCGGGTGCTGCTGGTCAACACCGACCCGGTGGCCGACTACGAGGTCCGCCGCGGCGACCGCATCGCCCAGCTGGTCATCCAGCGGGTCGAGCACGCGGACTTCGCCCCCGTCGAGTCGCTCGACGAGTCGGAGCGGGGCACCGGCGGCTTCGGCCACACGGGGGTGTGACCGAACCCGGCGTCAGTCGTCGTCGGCCTCGTCGGTGTCGGACAGGCGCTTGACCAGCTGGACCCGCCGGCCCCCGTCGCTCACCCGCCACTCGTCGACGCTGGCGTCGAGGACCGCGGCCGCCACGCCCGGGACGTGCGAGGCCCACCCGGGGCCCGGCCGGTCGGTCAGCTGGAGGTCGACCCGCAGCCCGATCGAGTCGACGTCGAACACGACCGTGAGCGTGCCGTCGCCGTCGGCCTCGGGGGCCAGCAGCGCGGCGGCCTCACCCACGGCCAGCACGATCTGCTCGACCTCGCGATACGTGAACCCGACCTGTGTCGCGAGACCCGCGGCGCCCCCGCGGGTGATGCGCACGGCCGCCGACGTGGCGGGCACGGTGAGCCGGACGCTGTCCACGCCCGTGATTCTGGCCGGTCATCGGCGCACCCGGAGGCTGCGCCCATGACCGGGCGGCCCCGCGGGCCGAGTACCGCACTGTGCTGAAGGTTCGCTCGGTTCGCCCGCTCACGGACGGACGACGTCCTCCGGCGCCTTGTCCGTGCGCTCGCCGAGGTAGACGGGGTGGCGGAGCCGGCCCTCCGAGGTCCACTCGCCGTACTCGATCTCCACGACCATCTCCGGTCGGACCCAGTGGGCGCCCTTGCGGTGCAGCGCGGGCGGCGGCGGCTCGAACGGGCACGCGTCGGTGGCCAGCGCCGCCAGCCGCGCCTCGACCCGGGCCAGCTCGGCCCACGTGAACCCCGACCCCGCCCGGCCGGCGTAGCGCAGCGGCCCGCCGGCTCCGTCGTGGTAGCCGAACAGCAGCGACCCCAGGCGGCCCTCCCGGTTGCCGATCCCGCCGCTCCAGCCGCCCACCACCATCTCGTCGTGGAGGCGGACCTTGACCTTCACCCAGTTCCGGGTCCGCCCACCGGGCACGTACGTCGAGTCCCGGCGCTTGGCCACCACGCCTTCGAGCCCCCGGTCCCGGGCCGCCTCCAGCAGGCCCTGGCCGTCGTCGTACACGGTCGCCACGTCGATGCCGGGCGGGAGGTCCTCGGCCAGCTGGTCGAGCAGGCGGCGGCGCTCGTGCCACGGCCGCCCGGTCAGGTCGTGCCCCGACAGCTCGAGCAGGTCGAACACCACATAGCCCACGGGGACCTCGGCCGACCGCCGGATCGCTTCGGCCTCGGACGACACGTGCATCCGGTGCTGGAGCCGCTCGAAGCTCGGCCGCCCCTCCGCGTCGAGCGCCACGACCTCGCCGTCGAGCGTGGCCTCGACCGGGGCCAGCGCCCCGGCCAGCGCCCGCAGCTCGGGGAAGGACGGGCCGGCGTCGAGGCCCCGCGAGCTCCATGCCCGCACGCCGTCCGGCGCGACCTCGGTGACGACGCGCATGCCGTCCCACTTCACCTCGTAGATCCACTGATCGCCGGTCGGCAGGGGCCCGCTCGTGGCCTTCATGGGGGAGGGCGCCACGGCGGGCAGCGTAGGAGGCCGGCGGCCGGACGCGCCCGGTGGGCCGGCCTGGGACCGGCCCACCGTGGCGAGCGCCGAGGCTCGGAGGGGGGTGGAGCTCAGCGCGAGGTTGGCATCAGCGCTGGTTCTGCGGGAAGGCGATGCCGACGACGCTGTTGCCGGCCGAGAAGTCGCCGGTGCGGCGGGCCGTACCGGTCAGCAGGTCGACCTGGTAGAAGGACGAGCCCGAAGCGCTCGACAGGGCGGCGTAGGCCGTGTTGGACACGGTCGAGCCGTTCTTGACCTCGCTGTAGATGTCGGCGGCCACGTCGGGCGTGGTATCGACGCCCAATTTGCCGGTGGCGACCAGCGTGCCGTTGTTGGGCGGCGACTGGATCGACACCTGGTCGAGGGCGGAGTCGATGTCGAACAGGGTGGTGCCGGTGTTGGGGTCGGCGTCGTTGTTGGTGTACATCGCGCCCGTGACACCGGTGGCCGGGTTCGGCGGGTTGGTCAGGGACACGTCGGTGGCGGTGACGCCGTCGGCGACGTTGATACGCAGGTTCTGGCCCGTGTCGCTCACGACCCGGAGCCGGTCGGCGGCCGGGTTGAAGTCGACGCCGAACGAGGTGCCCTGCAGGGCCACGTTGGCCCGGGCCACCAGCGTCGCGGAGGCGGTGGTCACGTCGATCACGTAGATGCCGGCCTGGTCGCCCAGGCCGTAGAGGGCCCCGTTGGCGGGGCGGTAGTCGATGCCGACGAGCTTGGTATCGGACTGCAGGCCGCTCACGGAGGCGATGTCGCGGGCCAGCCGGGGACGCTCGGTCCTGAAGCACACGAGGCGCTGGTCGGCCGTGAGCCCGACGACCTCGAGGCTGCGCCCGCGATCCTCGCCGCACGTGCGGCTGCGATCGGTGGCGCCGGCCCCGGAGCCGGGCGCGAAGGCCAGGGTGGCGGCGGTCAGGGCGGCCACTCCGGCCGCGGCGAGACGCGTGAACATGGCATTGCTCCCTCGGGGGATGGGAGCGGGGATCCGCCCGCTCGCGGGCACGTCCGTTGGGACGCACATCCCGTATTCGGGGCCTGCGCCCGGGGCGGATGAGCGTGGCGCGCCTCAGGCGGCGTCCTCCGGGGCGTCCTCGGGGCCCTCGGGGGCGGGGAACGTGACGGTCACGGTCAGCTCGGTCGTGCCCCGGACCAGAGCGACCTCGACGGTGTCGCCCGGGTGGCGGCGGGACAGCGCGGCCTCCAGGCTCGTGGGATCGTCGACCGGGTCGCCGCCGACCGCGGTGATGAGGTCGCCCCGGGCGATGCCGGCCGCCTGGGCCGGGCTGCCGTCGCTCACGCCTCGGACCAGCGCGCCGGGCCGGTCGTCGAGGCCGACGGCCGACCGCAGCCGGCGGGCGACGTGGGCGGGGGCGACACCGACCCCGAGCACGACCCGAGACGGCTCGCGTCCCTCGGCCAGGGCGTCGACCCGGGTCCGCAGCTCGTCGCCCGCGGGCTGGGCGATCGAGAACCCGTCGCCGAGCCGCAGCGTCGTGATGCCGACGAGCTGGCCGGCGCTGTCGACCACGGGCCCGCCGGAGCTGCCTCGGGCCAGCGGGGCCGTGTGCTCGATGCCGCCGGTGACGAGCCGGCCCCGAGGGCCCCGGAACGCCCGGTCGACGGCGGAGACGCGCCCGCCGGTGACGCGGTGGCCGCCCTGGACGGCGGCGACGGCGTACACCGGCATGCCCAGCTCGGCCGGGCTGTCGGACCAGGCCAGGGCGGGCGCGCCGCCGGTGTCGACGGCCAGCACCGTGAGGTCGCCGTCGACGTCGATGCCGGTGGCCCGGCCCTGGACGGCCCGGCCGTCGGGGAAGGTCACGAGCGTGGTGCGATCGCGCAGGTTGTGGGCGTTCGTGGCGACGAGGCCGTCGGCCACGACGACGCCGCAGCCCCGCCCGCCGTGGCGCCCGATGCGCACGACCGAGGGGGCCACGGTGTCGGCCACGTGCCGGACGGCGGCCTGCTGTTCGTCGGGCATGGAGTCCTCCCCGGATGGCTGTCGGATAGTTACCTAGCTACTTGCCGGATAGTTACTTGCAATCTGCAAGTCACTGTAACCTCTCGCCATGCCTGCACCGCAAGGCCCTCCTTCCCGGGCCGGGCTGGACGACGCGGCCGACCGGGCCCTGGCCAGCGCGACCGAGGTGGTGGGCGACCGCTGGTCGCTCCGGGTCGTCGGCCGCTTGCTGGGCGGTCCCCGCCGCTTCGGCGAGCTGCTCGACGAGCTCGACGGCCTCGCCCCCAACATCCTCGCCCGGCGCCTCGCGCAGCTCGAGGCCGAGGGCGTGGTGGTCGGCGAGCCCTACTCGACACGCCCGGTCCGCCACGCCTACCGGCTCACCGCCGCGGGCGCCGACCTGGCCGGGCCCGTGCGCATGCTGGCCGGCTGGGGCGCCCACCGCCACGGCGAGGCCCACCGGGCCCGCGGCTCGGTGCCGGTCCACGCCCGCTGCGGGACCGCGCTGGAGGCCCGCTGGTTCTGCTCGACGTGCGACGAGGTCGTCGAGTCGCGCCCGGCCTCGGCGCACGCAGCCCCCGGGGGCGGCGACGAGGGCGACCTCGTCTGGCTCTGAGCGCGGCGCGTCCAGCACCAGGGCCTCGGGAGACTAGCGTTCGACTCCTCGGCGGACTTACGTATCCAAGAGGAGACGCTCCGATGTCCCAGGTCAGTCCCGGCTGGTATCCGGACCCCTCCGGACGCTACGCCCAGCGGTATCACGACGGCACCAGATGGACCGAGCACGTCGCGGACGCGGCCGGTCAGCGCAGCGTCGACAACCCCGACGCGCCGGGCCAGTCGTCCTCCTCCTACGAGAGCGCCGGCCAGCAGGGCTACGGCGCGGCCGGCTACGGCCAGCAGGGGGGCCAGGCCGGCTACGAGCAGCAGGGCTACGGCGGTCAGCCGTCCAGCGGCGAGGGCTGGCCGGCGGGCGGCGGCACCACGAGCGGCCAGAGCTGGCCGGCGCAGGGCGGCCAGGACTACGGGCAGCAGGGCTACGGCCAGCAGCAGGGCTACGGCCAGCAGGGCGCGCCCAGCGGCCAGGACTACGGCCAGCAGGGCACGCCCAGCGGCCAGGACTACGGCCAGCAGCCCGGGCAGTACGGGACGCCCAGCGGCCAGGGCTACGGCCAGCCCGGCTACGGCCAGCAGCCCGGGCAGTACGGGACGCCCAGCGGCCAGGGCTACGGCCAGCCCGGCTACGGCCAGCCCGGCTACGGCCAGCAGGGCTACGGCTACGGCGGCGGGCCGTCGGCGGGTGCGTTCACACCCACCATCGGTCTCATCGCCGGCGGCATCGGCGGTCTCCTCGTGCTCCTGTCGCTGTTCGGCCTCGACTTCCTGTCCGGCGGCGGCCAGTCGATCAACCTCGGCGACGTCGCCGACATCTCCGACTTCGGCGTCGACGTGCCGGTCGCCATCGACACCTACGCCACGTTCGGCCGCTTCCTGGCGATCCTGGCCATCGCGTTCGGCATACTGGCCATCCTCAAGCTGCCGCAGATCCCGGCGCTGGCCAAGATCCCCAACCTGCCGATCATCGCCACGGTCGTGCTCGGCATCTTCACCCTGTGGCACGTGCTGGCGATGTTCACGAGCTTCGAGGGAGCCGACGTGTCGCCGGCCTTCGGCGCCATCCTCGGGCTGATCGGCTGGGGCGGCCTCATCGCGGGGCAGTTCCTCACGCAGCCGGTGGGTGCCAAGCGCTGACCCCCGGCTGCCCGCCGGACCCTCTGACGCTAGTGTCATCTGACACGGCGTCAGAGGGGAGGGGACATGGGCGACACGCAGTTCACGCTGGCCGAGGTGTTCGACAGGGTGGCGTCCGTCCACCCCGACCGCCCGGCCATCGTGTGGGGCGACCTGCGTCTCACCTTCGCCGAGCTGGCCGACCGCAGCCGCGGGCTGGCCGCCTACCTCGCGTCCCGGGGCCTGGGTGTCCACGCCGAGCGGGGCGCGCTGGCGGGCCACGAGTCCGGCCAGGACCACCTCGGCATCTACCTCTACAACGGCAACGAGTACCTGGAGGCGATGCTGGGCGCCTTCCGGGCCCGGGTGGCGCCGTTCAACGTGAACTACCGGTACGTCGAGGACGAGCTGGTCTACCTGCTCGACGACGCCGGCTGCCGGGCCCTCGTCTACCACGCCACCTTCGCCCCCACCCTGGCCGCCGTCCTCGACCGCCTGCCGGCGCTGGAGGTGCTGCTCCAGGTGGCGGACGACTCCGGCAACGAGCTCCTGCCCGGCGCCGTCGACTACGAGGAGGCGCTGGCGTCGGTCGGCCCCGTCGCCGCCACGCCGGCCTCCGCACCGTCGCCCGACGACCTGTACATCCTGTACACGGGCGGCACGACCGGCATGCCCAAGGGCGTGCTGTGGCGCCAGCACGACATCTACATGTCGGCCATGGGCGGGCGGAACATCCTCACCCGCGAGACGGTCACGTCCTACGAGGACGTGACCACGCTCGCGTCGCAGTTCCCGGAGCCGCTGCGGTTCCTCGTCCTGCCCCCGCTCATGCACGGCGCCGCGCAGTGGGTGTCGTTCATCGCCCTGAACGGCGGGCACACGATCGTGCTCCCTCCCGAGACCCGGCGGCTGGACCCGGTCGAGACGTGGCGGACCGTCGAGCGCGACCGGTGCAGCACCATGACCGTGGTGGGCGACGCCATCGCCCGCCCACTGGTCGAGGAGCTGGAGTCCGGCAGCTACGACACCAGCTCGCTGGTCAGCGTGGGCAACGGCGGCGCCCCGCTGACGCCGACGATCAAGGGGCGGCTCCTGGCGCAGCTGCCCAACGTCGTGCTGTCCGACGGCGTGGGGTCCTCGGAGACGGGCGCCCAGATGAGCAACGTGTCCCTGGCCGGCGGCGAGATCTCGACCGGCCGGTTCACGCCGCTGCCGGGCACGGTCGTCGTCAGCGAGGAGCTCGACAAGGTGCTCGACCCGGGCCACGACGGCATTGGCTGGCTGGCCCAGGAGGGCTGGGTGCCGCTCGGCTACCTGGCCGACGCCGCCAAGACGGCCCGCACGTTTCCGCTGATCGGGGGGACTCGCTACTCGATCCCCGGCGACCGGGCCCGCCACCTGGACGGCGGGGACATCGAGCTGCTGGGCCGCGACTCCGTGACGATCAACTCCGGGGGCGAGAAGATCTTCGCCGAGGAGGTCGAGCGGGCGATCGCCGGCCACCCCGCCGTCCACGATGTCGTGGTCGTCGGGCGGGCCAGCGAGCGTTGGGGTCAGGAGGTCGTGGCGCTGGTCGAGCTGTCGCGGGGGCAGTCGGCCACGGTCGAGGACATCGTCACCCACGCGGGGCAGCACGTCGCCCGCTACAAGCTGCCGAAGGACGTGGTCTTCCTGCCGTCGATCCAGCGGAGCCCGTCCGGGAAGGCGGACTACCGTTGGGCCAAGGCCCAGGTCAGCTGATCCTGTCGAGGCCCCTACCATGGGCCGGGCCCGCCCGGGGGTGTAGCTCAGTTGGCAGAGCGGCCGCCTTTTAAGCGGATGCGCGAGGGTTCGATCCCCTCCACCCCCACCGCCGGGACGCGGCGCGTACCCTGGGCCCGTGGACGACGACATGGCCCGGCGCAACCTGTCCGAGGAGCGGGTGCGGCTGCAGGGCCTGCGGGAGTCGCTGGAGAACGACCACCTCCGCGACGAGGGCGGGCTCGACAACGGGGCCGACCTGTCGCACGTCCACCAGCACCTCGCCGACACCGCCAGCGATGCGTTCGAGCGGGAAAAGGAGTTCTCGATCCTCGAGCAGGTGGAGGCCGAGCTGGCCGACGTGGACCGGGCGCTCAACCGGCTCGACGGTGGCACGTACGGCACGTGCGAGGCGTGTGGGGACAGGATCCCGGACGAGCGCCTGGCGGTGGTGCCCGCGGCCCGGTTCTGCGCCGACCACCAGGCCGACGCCGAGGTCTGATCCGGCCGAGTGGGGTGGCCCGTGGCGCTACGGGCCACCCCACTAGATCTGCCCGGGGACGGTGAGGTCGTCGGGGTCGGCCAGCAGGATCCTCTCGCCGAGGCGCAGGCGCCCGGTGCGGCGGTGGATCTCGACCCAGCGCCCCTCGGCGTTGGCGAGCCGGGCGAACCCGGTCCCGAGGTACTCCTCGATCGTGTAGACGAGCCCGCCATGGGTCACGACCAGCACGTCGGCCCCCGGCAGGTCCTGTGCGATCCGCTCGAGTGCCCGCAGCGCCCGGGCCAGGAGCTGCTCGTCGGGCTCCCAGCTGGGGGGCCGGCGGTGGTCGTCGAGGTAACCCGGGAACCGCTCCTCGATCTCCGCCCGGGTCAGCCCGGAGTACTCGCCGGCGTCGCGTTCCCGCAGGTCGGGGTCGAGGATGACCGGTCCGACCCCGATCTCGCCGGCGATGATGGCGGCGGTCTCGGCGGCCCGCCGGAGGTCCGATGCGTAGATGGCGTCGACCGCCCCGATGGCCCGCGCCGCCTCCCGGGCCTGCCGGCGCCCGAGGTCGCTCAGCGGCGGGTCGGCCTGACCCTGCCAGCGGCCGACGGCGTTCCACTCGGACTGCCCGTGCCGGACCAGCAGGGCGCGCGTCGTCGGCGGAGGGGAGGAGTCCATCGCCGGAGGACGCTACAGGGACGGGGCGGGAGTAGGCTCGTCGGGCCATGGCACCGCCGTCGCACCCGCTGGGAACCGCCTGAGAGCGCGCGCCGCCATGCCCGTGCTCCGACTCTTCGCGCAGGCCCGCGAGGCCGCCGGCGCGTCCCGCGACGTCGTGGACGGCGCGACGGTCGACCAGGTCCTGGCGGCGGCGACGGCACGCTACGGCGAGGAGTTCGGCCGCCTGCTGCCGACGTGCAGGGTGTGGGTCAACGGCGAGCCGGCGTACGGCGATGCGGTCGTCGGCGACGCCGACGAGGTTGCGGTGCTGCCCCCGGTCTCCGGCGGATCGTCGTGAGCGGCCCCGAGCCGGCCTGGCCCAGCGCCAACGGCCACGGCCGGTCCCACGACGACGACGCGGACGCCCGGTGGCCTCGCCCGGCCGGCGGCAGCTCCGGCGACGGTATCCGGCTGGACGACGAGGGCTGGCCGGCCGAGCCCCCGGGCGTGGCCGGCAGCCGCTCCCCCCGGCCGCCGGATGCCAGCGGCTGGACCCGCTCGGACGACGACGCGCGGCCCGACTCGTCCGGGTGGTCGGCCATGAGCAGCTCGTCACCCCGGCAGGTGTTCGTCCCCGCGCCCGAGGACCTCGAACCGCAGCCGCCGCCCGCCCGACCCCGCGACGGGTGGGGGCCTCCCGAGCCCGGGGCGATGCGACCCTCCTGGCCGCCGCCGCTGTCCAGGCCCACCGTCCGGCGAGGCATCGACCGGCGCAGGTTGGCGGTGGTCTATGACATCGACGGTCCCCGGGTCCGGCTGGGCGTCGCCTGGTTCGCCGGCGCGATGGCCGCCACGCTGGTCAGTGCGCCGACCACCGCCCTCCTGTACGCCGCGGTGGCCGGCCTGGCCGCCCGGCAGATGGTCAAGGCCTGGGGCTCCGTGTCCTGGCAGGCCGATGTCGCCGCGGGCATCGGGGCCGTGCCGGTGCTGGCGGCGCTGGTCGGCGTGCCGTTCGCGGTCAGCACCGCGGGGCTGGCCGTGGCCGTGGCCATCGGCTGTGCGATGGCGCCCGACGGCGAGCGGCTGCCCGGGGCCGGCGGGCGGCTGGCCGCGGCCGGGATCATGTGCCTCGGGCTCGTCCCTGCCCTGGCCGGCGCCGCGTTCGTGCTCGTGCGGGTCGACTCCGTCGTCGCCGCCGTCGTGCTGCTGCTCATGGTCAGCGCCTACGAGGCGGGGGACTACATCGTCGGGTCGGGCGCCTCCAACCCGGTCGAGGGGCCGCTAGCGGGCATCACCACCTCGACGCTGGTGGCCCTCCCGATGGCGCTCGTCCTCGTCGAGCCGTTCGACGCGGCGGGCGTCGGCCTGCTGGCGTTCGCAGCGGTGGCGTGCCCGCTCGGCCAGATCGTGGCCTCCGCGGCGCTGCCGGGAGCGGCCGCTTACGCGCCGGCGCTGCGGCGGATCGACACCCTGCTGGTGCTGGCCCCGGTGTGGGCGGCGGCAGCCGGCGCCTTCTGACGCCCGGCCGCCGCCGACGCGTCGTTACGCCTTCGCGTAGTTCTCGGCTGCGAACTCCCAGTTCACCAGGTTGGTCAGCCACGTCTCGATGTAGGCCGGCCGGGCGTTCTGGTAGTCGAGGTAGTAGGCGTGCTCCCACACGTCGAGCGTGAGCAGCGCGGTCTTGCCGTGCTTGAGCGGCAGGTCGGCGTCCTTGGTCTGGAGGATCTCCAGGCCGTCGTCGCCCTTCGCCAGCCACGTCCAGCCCGAGCCGAACAGCGTCTTCGCCTTGTCGGTGAACGTCTGCTTGAACTCGTCCGCCGACCCGAACGCCGACGAGATGGCGTCGGCCAGGTCGCCCGAGGGATCGCCGCCGCCGCTGGGCGCCATGCAGTTCCAGAAGAACGTGTGGTTCCACACCTGGGCGGCGTTGTTGAACAGGCCGCCGGGCTCGGCCTCGAGGATGATCTGCTCGAGCGGCTGGTTCTCACGCGGCGTGCCCTCGATCAGCCCGTTGAGGTTCGTGACGTAGGTGGCGTGGTGCTTGCCGTAGTGGAAGTCGAGCGTCCTCTCGCTCATGTGGGGAGCGAGGGCGTCCTTGGGATACGGCAGCGGAGGCAGCTCGAAGGCCATCGGCACTCCTTGGGTCGTAGAGGAACGAGCGCAACCTACCCGCGCCTTCCCCCCGCGTTGGGCGGAACACAGGAATCTCTCGCCCCGGGACGGTGTTGGGTGGCCAGTGGTGCGCCGTCTCGCCGTTCTCTCCTTGCACACGTCGCCGCTCGCCCAGCCCGGATCGGGCGACAGCGGGGGGATGAACGTGTACGTCCGTGAGCTCGTCTCCGCGCTGGCCCAGGCCGGCGTCGCCAGCGACGTGTACACCCGCCGGTGGGCCGACCACCTGCCCGACATCGTCGACGTCGAGCCCGGGTTCCGGGTCGTGCACGTTCCGGCGGGGGCGAGCGACCTGCCCAAGGAGGCCATGCCCGAGATCGTCGACGAGTTCACCGACGGCGTTCTCGTCCACCTGACCGGCGAGGGCGCCGCCGACGCCCTGCACGCCAACTACTGGCTGTCGGGGGTGGCCGGGCACCGGCTCAAGCACGAGCTCGACCTGCCGCTGGTGTCGACGTTCCACACGCTGGCCCGGGTCAAGGCCGAGACCGGCGATCCCGAGCCCCAGCGCCGGGTCGACGCGGAGGCGGAGGTCGTGGGCTGCTCGGACGCCATCCTCGCCAACTGCACGGCCGAGGCCTCGCAGCTGGTGCGGCTCTACGGCGCCGACCCCGGACGCATCGAGATCGTGCCGCCCGGCGTCGTCCACGCGTTCTTCTCGCCCGGCGACCGCGCCGGGGCCCAGGCCGCACTGTCGCACCTGGGCCCGTTCCCGGGGCCGGTGCTGCTGTTCGTGGGCCGTATCCAGCCGCTGAAAGGCCTCGACGTCGCCGTCCACGCCCTGGCCGAGCTCGACGACCCCGCCGCGGTGCTGGTCGTCGTCGGCGGCGCCAGCGGCGTCGGCGGCCAGGCGGAGTACGAGCGCATCCTGAAGCTGGCGGCCGCGCTGGGCGTGACCGAGCGGGTCCGTTTCGCCGACCCCCAGCCCCATTACATGCTGTCGACCTTCTACCGGGCAGCCGACGCCGTGCTGGTCCCGAGCCGCAGCGAGTCGTTCGGGCTGGTGGCCCTGGAGGCCGCGGCCTGCGGGACGCCCGTCGTGGCCGCCGCCGTCGGTGGCCTGCGCACGCTGGTCGACCACGGCCGCACCGGGTTCCTCGTCGAGGGACGCGAGCCCGCCCGCTATGCCGCGCTCACCGAGCGCATCCTGCACGACCCCGCGCTGGCCGAGGACCTGTCGGCCCACGCCGCCCTGCGGGCCCGCGACTTCACCTGGTCGACCGCCGCGGGCCGCCTCCGCCGGATCTACGCCGACATCACCGCCCGCGCCCCGGTCAGCTGCACCGGCTGACGGCCCTCACGGCTCGACGAGGATCCCGTCACTCAACGTGACCTGTCCGGGGACCACCACGAGCGCATAGAGGCGGCTCACCCCGAGCTGGCGCTCGTGGTGCATGCGGTTGAAGTCGCCGTCCCGGAACCATCGGGCGTTCTTGGCGCACGGCAGAGCCGGCATCGTGATCTCGAGCAGCGCCTCGCCCACCTGGAGGCGGGTGCCCGGCCGCAGCGACCCCCAGTCGATGCCGGCCACGGTGACGTTCTCCCCGGCGGCGCCCGGGAAGATCGGGTGGCCTTCGCGGACCAGCATGGCGATGGCCTCGGCAGACCACAGGCTGATCGCCTGCCAGATGCGCCCGTGGTGGCGCCGGGACGCCTGGCGGTCGCCCGCCAGCCCCCGCCACCCGACGGCGACCGACTCGACCGGCATCTTCGGCACCCCGCCGTTCGAGACGTGGATGCCCGCGACCCGGCCGTGCTGGCGCGGCGGGCCGTGACCGGCGGCGTGGACGGCGCGCCCGGCGTCCGACAGGGCCTGCACCAGCGCGGTGCCGGCCGGTGCCCGCAGCGACACCGTCGCGTCGGACCGGCCGGTCTCGGCCACCAGGCGCCCGACGCGCCGGCGGACGTCCACCAGCCCGGGCGTGAGCGGCTCGACCCCCGCCGTGGCCAACTCCCACCACACCCCGGCGGCGGCGACGGTGCCGGCCAGGTCCTGTGCTGTCCACCCCGGATCGGATTGCATCCGCAGAGTCTGGCGCGGCCGTTACCGTCCGGTGACATGACCCACGACCCCTCGACCGACGCCGAGCTCGACGTCCTCGCCGAGCGCATCGAGGCGTGGCTGGCCCGCCAGCGCGAGGACAACCCCGTTGTGGCGGCCGTCGAGCGCGACGAGACGTCGGGGGAGCGACGCTGGTTCGTGCGGGTGCGGGGCGAGGCGAAGGACGTCTTCACCATCTGGTTCCACCTGCGCCAGCGGACGCTGCACTACGAGACCTACATGATGCCGGCGCCCGAGGAGAACCACGGGGCCCTCTACGAGCACCTGCTGCGGCGCAACCGCAGGCTGTACGGGGCGGCGTTCGCCATCGGTGACGAGGACGCCATCTTCCTGATCGGGCAGATCGACAACGGGGCGGTGGACGACGACGAGCTCGACCGCATCCTCGGGTCGCTCTACCAGTGGGTCGAGCAGTACTTCCCGACGGCGCTGCACATCGGGTTCGCTTCACACTTTTCACGGTCGTAGAGACTATCTCATGGCGATATGGTGTATGTTGTTGATCCATGGCGGTTTCCGGTGTCGCCGACGTTCGGGGAAGTCGTCGGGCGCGCCGGGCCGCCAGCGGGCACTGCGGTGACGCCCGACCAACAGCGGTTCGCGGGCCTGGTCCGGCGCAACCCGGCGGTCGAGCGCGTGCTGGGCCTGGCCGAGGGGTGGGACCTGCCCGGGTGGTACCTCGCGGCCGGCTGCCTCTTCCAGACCGTGTGGAACGTGCTCGACGGGCGCGACCCGGCCCGGGGCATCCGCGACTACGACCTCGTCTACTTCGACGACTCCGATCTGTCGTGGGAGGCCGAGGACGAGGTCATCCGGCGCTGCGCCGGCAACGACGCCGGCGTGGAGATCGAGGTGCGCAACGAGGCCCGGGTCCACCTCTGGTACGAGCGGAAGTTCGGGATGCCGTGCACGCCGTACCGCTCGACGGAGGAGGCCATCGCCACGTTCCCCGGCCAGGCCTGCTGCGTCGGCCTCCGCACGCTGGGGGGCGAGGACACGGTGTACGCCGCGTTCGGCCTGGACGACCTGTTCGCGTTCGTGCTCCGCCCCAACCCGGTGCAGGCCCCGCGCCACGTGTACGAGGCCAAGGCCGCCCGCTGGCAGCAGCTGTGGCCCCGGCTCACCGTGCACCCCTGGCCGGACCCGTAACGTCGCGACCATGACGCCCCGGCTGCAGGTCATCGGCGGAGGGAAGATGGGCGAGGCCCTGGTGGCCGGCCTGGTGGCGGCCGGGTTCGCGCCGGTGACCGAGCTGCGGGTGGTCGAGAAGCTCGATGCCCGCGCCGACGAGCTGCGCCAGCGGTTCCCCGGCCTGGACGTGGCCGCGGACCCCGGCCCCGCCGCGGGCCACGTTCTGGCGGTGAAGCCGGGCGACGTCGAGGCCGCGAGCCGCGCCCTCGATCCTCGTGAGCACCACGAGCAGGATCGGCCGGCGCCCGTCTTGTCGATCGCCGCCGGGGTGACCGTCGCCCGGTTGGAGGCGGTTCTGGCGCCCGGGACTCCCGTGGTGCGGGCGATGCCGAACACGCCCGCGCTCGTCGGGGCCGGGGCGGCGGCGGTGGCGGCCGGGACGCACGCCGGCGAGGGCGAGCTGGCCTGGGCGGAGGCGATCCTCGGGGCGGTCGGAACCGTCGTGCGGGTGCCGGAGGGGTTGCTCGACGCGGTGACCGGTCTGTCGGGATCGGGGCCGGCCTACGTGTTCCTGGTGGCCGAGGCGCTGATCGAGGGCGGCGTGCTGGCCGGCCTGCCGCGGCCCACGGCGACGGCGTTGGCCACGCAGACCCTCGTCGGGGCGGCCCGCCTGCTTAGGGAGTCCGGCGACGGGCCCGAGGCGCTGCGGGCCGCGGTCACGTCGCCCGGGGGGACCACCGCCGCCGGGCTGCGGGCGCTGGAGCGGGGCGGGGTGCGCAGCGCATTCCTCGACGCGGTCATGGACGCCACTGAGCGAAGCCGCGAGCTCGGTCGGGGTGACTGAGCGCGGCCAAACTGCCCCACTCGCCCCACCAGCAACGGTGGCATACAGTCTCCTCAGCGGAGTTGGAAGGGGTCTTCCACCATGGCTGTGTCGCGCGCCCGGTTCTTCACCCCCCAGGAGGTCGCCGATCTCCTGCGGGTCTCGTCCATGACCGTCTACCGGCTCATCAAGTCGGGCGAGCTGCGCGCCGCCAGGGTCGGCAAGGCGTACCGCATCCTCGAGGACGACGTCGACGCCTACCTGGCGGAGCGCTTCACCCAGGCCGGCTGACCCGCCGGCTGACCCGCCGGCTGCGCCAGCGTCACACCGGCACGGCAGACTCCAGGACTGCATGCCCCCGCGCTTCGACACGATCAGCTTCCTGTCCGACTACGGCACCAGCGACGAGTTCGTCGGCGTGGTCCATTCGGTGATCCGCAGCCTCGCCCCCCACGTCACCGTCGTCGACATCACCCACGACGTCCGCCCCTACGACATCAAGGGCGGCTCGCTCACGCTGGCCCGCAGCGTCCAGTACCTGTGCCCGGGCGTGGTCCTGGCCGTCGTCGACCCCGGTGTGGGCACCAACCGGCGGGCGGTCGCCATCGAGGTCGGCGACGGCGAGTCGTACCTGGTCGGCCCGGACAACGGGCTACTCGCGCCCGCGGTCGGCATGGTCGGTGGGGCCACTGCTGCGGTCGAGCTGACGGCGCCCGAGTATCAGCTACCGGCGCCGGGGGCCACGTTCGCCGGGCGGGACATCTTCGCCCCCGCCGCCGCCCACCTCTGCGCCGGCGTGCCGCTCGACGCGCTCGGGCCCCGGGTCGACCCGGCCGAGCTGGTCCCTGGCCTGGTCCCCCTCACCCGGGAGGAGGACGGCGCCCTCATGACCGAGGTCCTGTGGGTCGACCGCTACGGCAACTGCCAGCTCAACGTCGACCCGGACGAGATCGAGGCCTGGGGCGACCGCGTCCAGCTGCGCTGGACCCGCCCGACCGAGGGCGTCCGCACCGCCCGCCGAGCCGCGGCCTACGACGACCTCGGGCCCGGCCAGGTCGGCCTGGTCGTCGACAGCTACGGCCTGGTGTCGGTCACGGTGACCCGGGGCTCCGCTGCCGAGACCCTCGGCCTCGTGGCCGGCGACGAGCTGGCACTCGTCCCGCTGGCCGGCGACGAGGAGGCCGCGGACGGAAACGGCCGGGCCGGCGTCACCTCGCCCGTCAACCTCCAACCCCGCAGGACACCATGAGACCCGGCACCACGCTCGTGCTCGCCATCCTGCTGGCCCTCATCCTGGGGGCGAGCGCGATCCAGCTCCTACTGTTCGCCCGATGAACCTGGCCACCCTCATCGATGCCCACGACGCCGACCGCCCGGCGCTGCACGTCCCGGGCGCCCCGACGACGACGTACGGCCGGCTGCGGGACCTGGTGGCGGCGGCCCGGGGCGGGCTCGTGGCCCGCGGGGTCGAGCCCGGCGACCGGGTGGCGATCGTGTCCGCCAACGCGCCCGCCTTCGTCGTCGCCTACCTGGCCGTGCTGGGCGTCGGCGGGGTGGCGGTGCCGCTCAACCCGCTCAGCCCGGCGCCCGAGCTGACCAGCGAGCTGGATGCCGTCCGAGCCCGCCTGGCCCTGACCGGGCCCGGCGGCGACGCGGTCATGGCCGGGCTCGACCCGGCTGCGATCCCCGGCTACGACGGCGCGGTCGCCGTCGACGACCTGGTGGCGGTCGGCGGGGACACCGACGCGGCGCCGATCGTGACCAGGGAAGACGGCGACCCGGCCGTGCTGCTGTTCACCAGCGGCACCGCCGGCCGGCCCCGGCCGGCCACGCTGACCCACGGCAACCTGCTGGCGAACATCAACCAGATCCTCGCCAACCCGGCCCGGCCGGACTCGGTCGACGACATCTCGCTGGGCGCGCTGCCGCTGTTCCACGTGTTCGGGCTCAACGCCCTGCTGGGCCAGATCCTGGCGGTCGGCAGCTCGCTGGTGCTGGTCGAGCGGTTCGACGCGGCCGCCTCCCTCCAGGCGGTGGCCGACTTCGGCGTGACCGTGCTGTCCGGCGTCCCCACCATGTGGGCGGCCTGGGCCGCCCTGCCCGGGGCCACCCCCGAGGCGGTGGCCAGCGTCCGCATGGCCGTGTCCGGGGCCGCGCCGCTCGAGCCCGACGTTCGGCGGGCCGTGCGCGACCGGCTCGGCCTCGAGCTGACCGAGGGCTACGGCCTCACCGAGGCGTCTCCCGCCGTGACGACCGGGGTCGGCCACGGTGCGCCGGACGGCAGCATCGGGGTCCCGCTGCCCGGCGTCGAGATCCGGCTGATCGACTCGTCGGGCGAGGACGCCCTGGTCGGCGACCCGGGCGAGATCTGGGTGCGGGGGCCCAACGTCTTCGCCGGCTACTGGGAGGACCCCGAGGCCACCGCCGCCGTCCTCACCAAGGACGGATGGCTGCGCACCGGCGACGTGGCGGTGGTGGACGACGACGGCTTCCTGTCGCTGGTCGACCGGGCCAAGGACGTGATCATCGTGTCCGGGTTCAACGTGTACCCGGCGGAGGTGGAGGAAGTGCTGGACGCACATCCGGCCGTGGCCGAGGCGGCGGTCGTGGGCGTGCCCCACCCGCACTCGGGCGAGACGGTCAGGGCCTACGTCGTGGCGGCCGCGGGCTCGGCCCCGACCGAGGAGGACCTCATCGACCACGTGGGCCGTCACCTGGCCCGCTACAAGTGCCCGTCCACCGTCGAGTTCGTGGACGAGCTGCCCCACGGGAACACCGGCAAGATCCTGCGCCGGGAGCTGCGAGGCCTCTCATGAGTGGCGAGCTGCACTTCCTGCCGGCCACCGAGCTGGCCGGGTTGCTGGCGGCCGGCGACGTGTCGAGCGTCGAGCTGCTCGACCACTTCCTGGCCCGGGTCGACGAGCACGACAAGGCCGTCAACGCGGTCGTCGCCCTCGACACCGACCGGGCCCGGGCCCGGGCCGCGGAGGCCGACGCCGCCCGCGCCCGCGGCGAGTCGTGGGGCCCGCTGCACGGCCTGCCCATGACGATCAAGGACGCGTTCGAGACCGAGGGCCTCGTCACCACCTCCGGCGCGCCCGTGCTGGCCGGCCACGTGCCCGACCGGGACGCCGACGCGGTCGCCCTCCTCAAAGGCGCGGGTGCCGTCGTGTTCGGCAAGACCAACCTGCCGCTCTACGCCGGCGACCTCCAGACCTACAACGAGGTCTACGGCCGCACGAACAACCCATGGGACCTCGACCGCGCCGCCGGCGGGTCCTCCGGTGGCGCCGCGGCCGCGCTCGCCGCCGGGCTCACGGGGTTCGAGCTGGGCTCGGACATCGGCGGATCGATCCGCAACCCCGCCCACTTCTGCGGCGTGTTCGGGCTGAAGCCGACGTGGGGGATCATCCCCGGCCGCGGCCACATTCCGGGCCCGCCCGGCGCGCTGTCGCCGGTCGACGTCGGCGTGTTCGGGCCGATGGGCCGCAGCGCGGCCGACCTGGCGCTCGGGCTCGACATCCTGGCGGCGCCGTCCGGCGACGACGGCGTCGCCTGGCGCCTGGAGCTGCCGCCGCCCCGCAACGGGGGCGAGGTGGCCGGCCTGCGGGTCGCCACCTGGTTCGACGATCCGTACTGCCCGATCGCCGCCGACACCCGGGTCCTGCTCGACGCGGCCGCCGGGGCGCTGGCCGGCGCTGGCGCCCGGGTCGCCCCGGCGACGCCCCCGGCCGGGCTGGCCGAGTTGGTCCCGCTGTGGGAGCGGCTGGTGCTGCCGGTGCTGTCGGCCGGCCTGGACGACGACACATTCGCCGCCTTCGCCGCGGTCGACGCCACGCCGGTCGCACCGGACGAGGACCGGTCGCTCCGGTCGCTGCGGGCGATCACGTCCCGCCACCGGTCCTGGCTCGGCGCCGACGAGCACCGCCACAAGCTGCGGGCCGCGTTCGCCCGGCTCTTCGACGACCACGACGTGTTGCTGGCCCCCGTGATGCCGACCGCCGCGTTCCCTCACGACACCGAGCGGGACATCACGGAACGCACGATCGACGTGGACGGGGTCGAGCGGTCCTACCTCGACGGGCTCTGCTGGAACGGCGGCGTCGGCATCCTGCTCCTGCCGGTGGCGACGCCGCCGATCGGCCGCACGCCCGCGGGGCTGCCGGTCGGCGTCCAGGTCATCGCCCCGCAGTACCACGACCGCACGGCGATCGCCGTGGCCGGGCACCTGGAGGAGCTGCTCGGCGGCTTCGACCCGCCCCCGGGCTACTGATCCGTCCGCAGCCGGCGACAGGCCGTGGGTGCCGGCACACGGACCGTGGGGTCGCAGAACCGCAGGCCAGGGGCCATCGCTTGTGAGCACGTGAACAAGCGGCAGTAGCATCCCGGCACATGGCCGAGGGCACCAAGCGGCAGGCACGGAAGATCCCCGAGGCCACGGTGGCGCGGCTGCCGCTGTACCTCCGCAGCCTGCTGGAGGCGGCAGGCGACGGTACGCCCACCATCTCGTCCGAGCGCCTGGCCGAGCTGTCCGGCGTCAACGCCGCCAAGGTCCGGAAGGACCTGAGCTATCTCGGCAGCTACGGCACCCGCGGCGTCGGCTACGACGTCGACTACCTCTTGTTCCAGATGAGCCGCGAGCTCGGGCTCACGAAGGACTGGCACGTCGTCATCGCCGGGCTCGGCAACCTGGGCCACGCGCTGGCCAACTACGGCGGCTTCGGCGACCGGGGTTTCCCCATCGCCGCCCTGGTCGACGCCGACCCGCGGGTCGTCGGCACCCAGATCAACGGCATCACGGTGCGCCACGTGGACGAGCTGGCCGAGCTCGCCGCCGAGAACCAGATCGCCATCGGCATCATCGCCACGCCGGCCTCGGCGGCCCAGGAGGTGGCGGACCGCATGATCGCTGCGGGCGTCAGCTCCATCCTCAACTTCGCACCGACCATCGTGACCGTGCCGCCGGAGGTCTCGCTCCGCAAGGTCGACCTGGCCGTCGAGCTGCAGATCCTCAGCTTCTACCAGCAGCGCAAGGCGGCCAACGACGGCAGCGGCGGCCGCATCCCGGCGGGCTGACCGGCCGGTCGCACCGTGCCCGTCGAGCACCCGCTCTACCCGGTCAACCTGGTCGTGGACGGGCGCCCCTGCCTGGTGGTCGGCGGCGGCCGGGTGGCGCTCGGCAAAGTCCGGGGGCTGGTCGAGGCCGGCGCCCGCGTCACCGTCGTGGCCCCCGAGGCCGTCGACGACCTGCTCGCGCTGGCGGACACGGCGGGTGTCGCCATCGAGCGGCGGCCCTACCGCCGGGGCGAGGTGGCGGGCTACCGATTCGCGGTGGCCGCCACCGGGGACGCCGCCGTCAACCAGGCTGTCTACGACGACGGCGAGGCCGCGGGCGTGTGGGTCAACGCCGCGGACGACCCGCAACGGTGCAGCGCGGTGCTCCCGGCACGCATCCGCCAGGGCCGCCTGACCGTCACGGTCTCCACCGGCGGACACAGCCCGGCGGTGGCATCATGGCTGCGCGAACGCCTGGCCGCCGAGCTCGGTCCGGAATACGACCAGCTCATCGGCCTGTTGGGTGAAGCTAGAAAAGAGGTGCAGGCCCAGGGTCTCGGGACCGAGGAGCTCGATTGGCGACGGGCCCTCGATTCGGGAATCCTTGACCTCGTAAGAGCCGGTCGGCTCGATGCTGCCAAGGAGCGCTTGCGCGCGTGTCTGTCGTCGTCATCGGATTGAACCACCGCACGGCCCCCCTCGACCTGCTCGAGCGGATGGCGGTCGGCGAGGGCCAGCTGCCCAAGGCGCTCCACGACCTCTGCACCCGGCCCAACCTCAGCGAGGCACTGGTCCTGTCGACCTGCAACCGCACCGAGGTGTACGCGGTCGCCGAGCGGTTCCACGGCGCCTACAGCGACATCCGGGGCTTCCTGGGCGACTTCTCGTTCCTGCCGCCCGAGGACTTCGCCGACCACCTCTACGTCCACTACGACACGGCCGCCGTGGCCCACCTGATGTCGGTGGCCTCCGGTCTCGACTCCGCGGTCCTGGGCGAGAGCGAGATCCAGGGCCAGGTCAAGGTCGCCTGGGAGCGCGCCCGCGACGAGGGCGCCGCTGGGCCCACGCTCAACCTGCTGCTACGCCACGCGCTCGAGGCCGGCAAGAGGGCCCGGTCCGAGACCGGCATCGCCCGCAACATCACCTCGGTCTCGCAGGCCGCGGTGGTCATGGCCGGCGAGCACATCGGCGGGATCACCGGCCGGACCGTGCTCGTGCTCGGCGCCGGCGAGATGGGCGAGGGCATGGCCGTGGCGCTGGCCGGCGCCGGGGCCGGCCGGGTCCTCGTGGCGAACCGCACGCCCGGGCGGGCGGCGGCGCTGGCCGCACGCATCGGCGGCGAGCCGGTGCCGCTGGTCGACCTGCCGGAACGCCTGGCCGAGGCCGACGTACTGCTCACGTCGACCGGGTCCCGGGCGCCCGTCCTCGAGAGGCCCGACGTCGAGCCGATCCTGGGCGGCCGGGACCGCCCGCTGCTGATCGTGGACATCGCCGTGCCCCGCGACGTCGACCCCGGGGTCGGCGACGTGCCGGGCGTGACGCTGCTCGACATGGACGACCTGCGCCGCTTCGCCGCCCTCGGCGTCGCGGAGCGCCGCCGCGAGGTGACCGCGGTCGAGACCATCCTCAACGCCGAGATCGACCGCTACCTGGGCGCCACGTCGGCGCGCGAGGTGGCGCCGATGATCGTGGCGCTGCGCGAGCGGGCCGAGTCGGTGCGGACCACCGAGCTCGACCGGCTCAAGGGCCGCTACGACGACCTCGACCCCCGCCAGCTCGAGCTGGTCGAGGCCGTGACCAAGGGCCTGGTCGCCAAGCTGCTGCACCAGCCGACGGTCGTCCTCAAGGACGCGGCCGGCAGCGCCCGCGGCGACCGCCTGGTGGCCGCCCTGCGCGAGCTCTTCGAGATCGAGGGCTGAGTGCGGCGACGGCCCACCGCCCCATGAAGCTCCGCGTGGCGACCCGGGGGTCCGCGCTGGCCCGCTGGCAGGCCGACCACGTCGCCGCCCTGCTGCGCCAGGCCGACCCCGGCATCGAGGTCGAGCTCGTCGTGGTCGAGACCGGCGGCGACCGCCGCCTCGACGTCCCGATCTGGGAGCTGGGTGGCAAGGGCGTGTTCGTCAAGGAGGTCCAGGCGGCTGTCCTGGCCGGCGACGCCGACATGGCGGTCCATTCGGCCAAGGACCTGCCGTCGGCCACCCCCGACGGCCTCGTGATCGCGGCCGTGCCGGAGCGGGCCGACGTGCGGGACGCCCTGGTCGGTGCCCCGCTGGTCGACCTGCCCGAGGGCGCGCTGGTGGCCACCGGGTCGCTGCGGCGCCGGGCCCAGCTGGCGCACGTGCGGCCCGACCTGCGGTTCGAGGGGGTCCGGGGCAACATGGCCACCCGCGTCGCCAAGGCCGGGCAGGACGGCGTCGCCGCCGTGGTCGTGGCCGCCGCCGCCCTCGACCGGCTGGGGTGGGGGGACCGCATCGCCGAGCGGCTCGACGTGGACACGGTGCTGCCCCAGGTCGGGCAGGCCGCGCTGGCCGTCGAGTGCCGGACGGACGACGACGACGTGCGCTGCGCGCTGGAGCGCATCGAGCACGGGCCCACCCGCCGGGCGGTCGACGCCGAGCGGGGGTTCCTGGCCGAGCTGGGCGGCGACTGCTCGCTGCCGGCCGGCGCCTACGCCACCACCGCCGGCGACACGCTGCGCATCCGCGGGCTGGTGGCGACGGTCGACGGCGCCGTCGTCGAGCGCCACGAGGTGTCCGGCCCCGCGGCCGCCGGCGCCGCGCTCGGCCGTTCGGTCGCCCGCCACCTCCTCGACGAGCAGGGCGGGGCCAAGCTGCTAGCGCCCCCTTCATGAACGTCTGCGCCCCGCCACGCCGGCCAGATCCGCCGCTCGCGGCGTCCTCGTCGTCGACGCAGCCTCCGGCTGCGCCTTCCTCCTGCGTCCTTGCGAGCGACGCATCTGGCTCGCCGTGGACGGGACGAACGTCCATGGAGCGGGCGCTGGACCGATGACGGTCCACCTCGCCGGCGCGGGCCCCGGCGACCCGGGGCTGCTCACGGTGCGAGCGCTCGACGTGCTGCGGCGGGCCGACGTCGTCGTCTACGACCGGCTGTCGCAGGAATCGCTGCTCGACCTGGCGCCGCCGGAGGCGGAACGCATCGACGTCGGCAAGGCGCCGGGGCATGTGCGGCTGTCCCAGGAGGACATCAACGCGCTGCTCGTGGAGCGGGGCCGGCGGGGCGAGACGGTGGTCCGGCTGAAGGGTGGCGACCCCTTCGTGTTCGCCCGGGGCGGCGAGGAGGCCGCGGCGCTGGCCGAGGCCGGCGTGCCGTTCGAGATCGTGCCCGGCATCACGTCGGCGATCGCGGTCCCGGCCTACGCGGGCATCCCGGTGACCCTGCGGCACTCGTCGACGAGCGTCACCATCGTCACCGGCCACGAGGACCCGGCGGCCGGGGCGGAGGGCAGCGTCGACTGGTCGGCGGTCGCCCGGGTCGGCGGGACGATCGTGGTCCTCATGGGCGTGGCCCGGATCGGGCGCATCGCCGAGGCGCTGATGGCCGGCGGCCGGTCGCCGGACACGCCCGTGGCCGCGGTCCAGTGGGGGACCCGCCCCGAGCAGCGGACCGTGCGGGCCACGCTGGCCACGATCGGCGCCGCGGCGCTGGGGACACCCTCCACGATCGTGGTCGGGGACGTGGCGGCCAGCGACCTGGCCTGGTTCGAGAACCGGCCGCTGATGGGCCGGCGGGTGATCGTGACCCGGGCCCGCGAGCAGGCCAGCGAGCTGGTGGCCCGGCTGTCCGCCCTCGGCGCGGCCACGGTGGAGGTGCCGGCCATCGAGATCGGCGACCCGGACGACGGCGGTGCGGCGCTCGCCGCGGCCGTGTCCCGCATCGGCGACTACGACTGGGTGGTGCTGACCTCGCCCAACGGGTCCCGGCGGCTGCTGGCCGCGCTGGCGTCCGCGGGGCGGGACGCGCGTGCGCTCGGCGGGGTGCGGTTGGCGGCGATCGGCCCGGGGACGGCGGCGGCGCTGGCGGCGGCCCGCCTGGTGCCGGAGCTGGTGCCGGAGCGGTTCGTGGCCGAGTCGCTGCTGGAGGCGTTCCCGGCCGCGCCGGAGGGCGGCGGCCGGGTGCTGCTGGCCCGGGCGGCCGTGGCCCGGGACGTCCTGCCGGCGGGGCTGGCGGCCCGGGGGTGGGCGGTCGACGTGGTCGACGCCTACCGGACCCAGCCGGTCCCGCTTGACGAGCGGCGGGCCGCGGCGCTGGCCGAGGCCGAGATCGTCACGTTCACGTCGTCGTCCACGGTGACCAACCTGCTGGCCGCGGCGCGCGGGCGGGCGCTGCCCCCGGTGGTGGCGGCCATCGGCCCGGTCACGGCCGCCACGGCCCGGGAGCACGGGCTGGCCGTCGACGTGGAGGCCGAGGTGCACACGATCGACGGCCTGGTGGACGCCCTCGTGGCCTGGGCCGCCGACCATCCCGGGAAGCCATGACGCTCCCGGGCGCCCTGATCTACGACTTCGACGGGCTCATCCTCGACACCGAGACCTGCACCTACGACGCGGTGCGCTCGGCGTTCGCCGAGCACGGCCAGGAGCTGGACGTGGCGGCCTGGCAGGCGATCCTCGGCTCGGCCGACCACCCGCACTGGACGGACATGCTGGCCACGCGGCTCGGCCGCCCGGTCGACCGGGAGGCGCTGACGGCCCGGAGGGAGGAGCAGCGGATGGCCGTGCTGCTCACGCTGCCGCCCTGCGCGGGCGTCGAGCGGCTGCTGGACGCGGCGGTGGCGGCCGGCGTGCCCAACGCCGTCGGGTCGTCGTCGGCGGCGCGCTGGGTCGTCGGTCACCTCGAGCGGCTGGGGCTGCGGGAACGGTTCGCGGTCGTGGCCACGTCGGACGACGTGGGCGGCGACCCCCGCCGCACCAAGCCGGCGCCGGACATCTTCCTGGCGGCGGCCGGGTCGCTCGGCGTCGACCCCGGGAGCTGCGTCGTGCTGGAGGACTCGCCGAACGGGGTCCTGGCCGCCCGCGCCGCGGGCATGCCCGTGGTCGCGGTCCCGGGGCCGATGACGCGGGGCCTCGACTTCGACGGCGCCGACCTGATCGTCCCGTCGCTGGTCGGGCTGTCGCTGGGGGACCTCGGGGCGCTCGTCCACTGACCCGCGTGTCAGTCGATGTGTCACCTCCGGCGGTCGTATCGCCCCCGTGTGTCGCGTGTGCTTGACTGTCAGACGACCGTATCCGGGGCGTCGAGGGCGGTCGTGAAAAGGTACCGAGGGGGCCACCCCGGTAGCAGCCGGAGCCGGGGAATCGAGAGGGCGCGTGTCACTTCTTGACGTCAACAACGTGGGAGTGCGGTTCGGGGGTGTCGTCGCCCTCGACGACCTGTCCTTCACCGTCGAGCCCGGCCGCATCTGCGCGCTGATCGGGCCCAACGGAGCGGGCAAGACCACGCTCTTCAACGTCCTCAGCCGGCTGTACCAAGCTAACTCCGGCACCGTCACCTTCGACGGGCACGACCTGCTGTCGGTGCCGTCGCACAAGATCGTCCGCCGGGGCCTGGCCCGGACGTTCCAGAACGTGGCCCTGTTCCCCGCGCTGACCGTCCTCGAGAACGTGCTGACCGGCGCCCATGACCAGGGCCACGTGGGGTTCGGCCGCTCGATGCTGCGCATCGGCGCCGCCCGCGAGGAGCGCAAGCTGCGCTCCCGCTGTCTCGAGCTGCTCGACCGGCTCGGCCTGGTCGAGCTCGCGCACCGGCCGGTGGCGGGCCTGCCGTTCGGCACGCTCAAGCGCATCGAGTTCGCCCGTGCGCTCGCCTCCGAGCCCAAGCTGTTGATGCTCGACGAGCCGGCCAACGGGCTCACCCACAGCGAGGTCGACGAGCTGGCCGAGACCATCCGGTCCATCCGCGACCAGTTCGACCTGACGATCCTGCTGGTGGAGCACCACATGGCCATGGTCATGGCGATCTCGGAGCACATCGTGGTCCTCGACTTCGGCCGCAAGATCGCCGACGGCCCGCCCGAGTCGGTCCGCAACGACCCGGTGGTGATCGAGGCCTACCTGGGGGCTCCGGCATGAGCTTGCTGACGCTCGAGAACGTGAGTGGTGGTTATGGCCAGTCCCTCGTGCTCCACGACATCGACCTGACCGTCGACGAGGGCCACGTGGCGGTCGTGCTCGGGGCCAACGGCGCCGGCAAGACCACCACGCTGCGGGCCATCAGCGGCGTGATCCCGGTGAAGGGCAGCATCGTGTTCGACGGCGTGTCGCTCGTCGGCAAGACGCCGGAGGCCGTGTCCCGCCTCGGCATCGCCCACGTCCCCCAGGGCCGCGGCACGTTCAGCGAGCTGACCGTCGACGACAACATGCGCATCGGCGCGGTCAACCGCAAGGACAAGGAGATCCGGGCCGACCTGGACCGCTGGTACGGGGTGTTCCCCCGCCTGGGCGAGCGTCGCCACCAGGAGGCCGGCAGCATGAGTGGCGGCGAGCAGCAGATGCTGGCCCTGGCCCGGGCGATGATGGCCCGGCCCCGCCTGCTGCTGCTCGACGAGCCGTCGCTGGGCCTGGCACCCCTGGTGACGCGCGAGCTGTTCGCGCAGCTGGGCGCGCTCAACCGCGAGCACGGAATGACCATCCTGGTGGTCGAGCAGAACGCCAACCTGGCGCTCGACATCGGCCACTGGGGCTACGTGCTGGAGGCGGGCCGCATCGCGGTGCAGAACTCCGCCGAGCAGCTCCACGACGACGAGGCCGTCCGCAAGGCCTACTTGGGGTTCTGACATGGATCTCTTCATCGAGCAGGTCTTCAACGGCATCGGCAACGGGGTGGTCTACGGGTCGGTGGCCCTGGCCCTGGTGCTGATCTTCCGGACCACCGGCGTCCTCAACTTCGCCCAGGGCGAGATGGCGCTGTTCTCGACCTACATCTCGTGGAAGCTCACGACCGAGGGCATGCCGGTCGTCGGGGCGATCGCGGTGTCGATGGTCATCGCCTTCATCGCCGGCGCCGCCATCGAGCGCACGCTGATCCGGCCGGTCGAGTCGGGCCGCAGCCCGCTCAACGTGGTCATCGTGACCCTCGGCCTGTTCCTGGCCCTCAACTCGCTGGTCCAGCTGTTCTTCGGGACCGACCCGCAGGTCATGCCGTCGCCGTTCCCGTCCGGCAGCGTCGACATCCTGTCCGCCACCGTCCAGAAGGAGACGATCGGCCTGATCGTCGTGCTCCTGCTGGAATGCCTGTTCCTGTGGTTCCTGCTCCAGCGGACCCGCCTCGGCCTCAAGCTGCGGGCGGTGGCCGCCAACCCCGAGTCCGCCCGGCTGCACGGCATCCGGGCCGGCACGATGCTGATGGCCGGATGGGCGCTGTCCGCCGCCATCGGGGCGCTGGCCGGGTCGCTGGTGGCCGGCGAGCGCACCGGCTTCGACGCCACGCTGATGCAGACCATCCTGGTCTACGCCCTGGCTGCCGCGGCGCTCGGCGGGTTCACCAGCATCTGGGGCGCGGTGATCTGCGGGCTGATCGTCGGCATCGCCGACGCCCTCACCATCCAGTACGTCGACCCGCTCGACGGCATCGAGGTGGTGCTTCCCCTGGGCCTGATCATGGTCGTTCTGGTGGTCATGCCCAACGGCCTGTTCGGGCGGCGCACGGTGGAGAGGGTCTGACATGACGACCGAGCAGACCGGCGCGGCCGTCGGGCCGGCGATCGGCGGGGCGCCCGTCGACACGGCGGCACCCCTCGCCAGCGGCGCCCGGCCGGGTCTGTTCCCGCCGGTGCCGCGGCAGGTCACCGTCGCCAAGGTGATCATCGGCGTGGTCCTGTCCGCCGCCGCCCTGTACGCGCCGTTCTACTTCGAGCCGACCATCAACCGGGTGCTGTCCCAGGCCATCTACATCGCCATCGCGGCGATGGGCCTCAACCTGTTGACGGGCTTCACCGGGCAGGTGTCGATCGGCCACGGGGCGTTCTACGGCGTCGGCGCGTTCACCAGCGCCATCCTGATGATCGACTACGGCTGGACCTTCGAGGTCACGATCCTCGCCTCTGTGGTCATCAACGCCGTGCTCGGATTCCTGATCGGCGTGCCCGCGCTGCGGGTCCGGGGCCTGTACCTGGCGCTGGTCACGCTCGGCCTGGCCGTGCTGTTCCCCCGCGTGGCCCAGAAGTTCGTGGACGGCACCGGCGGCGTGGCCCTGCTGCGCCCGCCCCGCAGCGACTTCTCGTCGCTCATCGACGGCCTGGCCGACGACCAGTGGGCCTACTTCCTCAGCCTGGCGATCATGGTCGTGCTGTTCATCCTGGCCTGGAACCTGGTGCGGGGCCGGGTCGGCCGGGCGATGATCGCGGTGCGCGACCAGGAGATCGCGGCGACGACCGTGGGCGTGAACCTGGCCGGCACCAAGGTGGCGACGTTCGCCATCAGCGCCGCCTACGCGGGGGTGGCCGGGTCGCTGTCGGTGATGATCGACCGGCTGGCCGACGGCACCAACCCCATCCTCTACTTCCAGCGGTCCATCGAGTTCCTGGTGGCCATGACGATCGGCGGTGCGGCCACCATGCTCGGTCCCGCGGTCGGGGCGCTGGTGCTCGTGCTGCTGCGCCGCAACACGGAAGACCTGATCGAGGGCAAGGAGATCCTGGCGCCGGCCCTCTACGGCGCGGCGCTCATCGCCATCGTGTTCGTGCTGCCCGAAGGGCTGGTCGGCGGGGTGAACCGCCTGCTGGCCCGTCTCGGTCGGCGCTCGTCGGCGAAGGGAAGGCCGCCGACCCGTCCCATCCCTGACGACAGCCAATGACCTAGGAGGGCCACAACCCATGAGAGGACCGAAGTTCCGCATCGTCGCCGCACTGCTGGCGCTGGCACTGGTGGGTGCCGCGTGCAGCGGGCGCGACGACGACGACACCGCCACCGACGAGGACTCGGGAGGGGAGGAGGCCGCGGGGTCGAGCATCGACACCGCGGACTGCGTCGCCGATCCCACCGCCGAGATCGAGGGCGACGAGATCAAGCTGGTGTCCAGCTACCCGCAGTCGGGTGCCACCGCGGCGTTCAGCCAGATCGCCCGGGGCTGGAAGGCCTACTTCCAGATGGTGAACGAGGCCGGCGGCGTCGAGATCGCCGGCAACAACTACACCATCGTCACCGAGGACAAGGACGACCAGTACAACCCGGCGACCACCGCCCAGAACATCGACGAGCTGGTCGGCGCCGACGGCGAGAACGCCTTCGCCACGTTCAGCGTCGTGGGCACGGCCAACAACCTGGCGATCCGGGACCAGCTCGGCGAGCTGTGCGTGCCGAACCTGTTCGCCGCCACCGGTGCGCCGATCATGGGCAGCGAGGACTATCCGTGGACGCTGGGCTCGTCGCTGTCGCCCTACTCGCTCGAGGGCAAGGCGTTCGCCGACCTCCTCGCCGAGCAGAACCCGGAGGCCAAGGTGGCGATGCTCGTCCAGGACGACGACTTCGGCACGGCCTACGAGGAGGGCTTCCAGGCCGCCATCGAGGGCACCGACATCGAGGTCGTGAAGGTCGAGAAGTACGCGACCGGCGCCGCCGAGGTGTCCGCCCAGATCACCAGCCTGGCGGCCAGCGGCGCCGACGCCTTCTTCAACGGCGGCACGCTGCTCGCCTGCCCGGACGCCCTGACCAAGGCGGCCGCCGCGGGCTGGACGCCGATCACCTGGATCTCGGCCACCTGCACGTCCAAGACCCTGATGGGCGTGGCCGGCCAGGCCGGCGACGGGGTGTACAGCTACACCAACCTCAAGGACCCGCTGAACCCGGACTTCGACGCGGACCCGGCGATGCAGGAGTACCGCGAGGTGGTGGCGCAGTACCAGCCCGAGGCCGACCTCGACAACGCCATCGTGGGCTACGGCTGGACCCAGGCCGCGCTACTCGTGCAGGTGCTCGAGAACGCCGAGGCGCCCACCCGCCTGGCGGTCATGGAGTCGATGCACAACTTCGAGGCGTCGGAAGAGGGTGTGCTGCTGCCCGGCGTGACCGTGCACACCGGCGACGGCGACAACTTCCTCGGCGAGGCGTACCAGACCATGCAGTACGAGTTCGAGGCGGCGGGCGCCCGCAACCACTTCGTCCTGATCGGCACCGAGCTGACCGATGTCGAGGGCGAGACCCTGGACCTGACGCCGGAGGACCTCATCAACGGCTGACCTGCCGGTCGACCGTCGCACTGGCGGGGAGGGGCGTCTCCGGATGCCCCTCCCCGTGCGCGTCCAGGGATGCGGCGCCGCCGTTCGCTGATCGCTAGGGTGCACGCCGGTGCGGACAGGGGACGTGATGTCGTCGCGCCGACACGAGGACGCGCTGGGGGCCGCCACCGAGGTGGCATCGGCCGAGACGGCGCGCCCTCGCCCCCATGCCCGGCTGCCGGCGTTCACCGCCTGGGGTGTCACCGTCTACGGGGTGGCGCTCGCCGGCCTGCTGCTGCTGTCGCTGCGGGTGACGGCCGGGCGGTTGGTGTACGTGCTCGACGATCCGGCGATCCACCTGAGCATCGCCGAGAACCTCGCCGACCACGGTACGTGGGGCGTCCAGGCGGGGCATTTCCAGTCAGCGTCGTCTGCGCCGCTGTGGACGCTGCTCCTGGCTGTGTGGATCAAGCTCACACCGGGGTCGGGCACGCTCGCACCGCTCGTCCTCGGCGCCGCGGCCAGCGTCGCGATCATCGCCATCCTCGGGGCCACCCAGCAGGTGCTCCGGCCCTCGCTCCGGCGGCCCCTCGACGCGCTCGCGGTGGCGGCGCTGGTCGTGGTCGTGCTGTTCCTGCCCAGCCTGGCGATGGTCGGCATGGAGCACACGCTGCAGGCGGCGCTTGTCCTCGGCGCGGTCGTGGCGTTCCACCGGCGGGCCGGGCCCCCGTGGCTGCCCTACGTCCTGCTGGTACTGGCGGCGCTCACCAGGTTCGAGACGGCGTTCGTCGCGGTGGGCCTGGCGGTGGCGATGCTCGTCACGTCGCCGCACGACCGGCGCCGTCCGCTCGGGGTCCTGGCCGCCGGTCTGGTGCCGATCGCGGCGTTCGCAGCCGTGAACCTGGCGATGGGGCAGGGTCTGCTGCCGAACTCGGTGGTGGCCAAGACGGCGCTCAACGCCGACGCGGGCGAGCCGCTGTACCGCGAGATCCCCCGGCGGCTGACGGAGGACCCGCTCGTGGCTGTGCTGCTCGCCGTCCTCCTCGTGGGACTCCTGGTGGCCTGGCGCGACCGCGGCCGAGCACCCGGCCTCGTGTTCCCGGCCGTGGTGTACATCGTTGCGACGGTCCTCCACGTCGCGCTCGCCCGCGTCGGCTGGTACGAGCGGTACCAGGCCTACCTGATCGTGCTCGGCGTCTACGCGGTGCTCTGCATGATCGCCGAGGTGCTGCCCGCGTCGGGGACCGAGCGGGACGCGGCACCATCCCGAGGAGGACAGCTACCGGCCGCGATCGTGCTCGTGCTGCTGCTGTTCACGTGGACCAAGGCCGAGCTCACGGTCCAGGTCCGCGAGGCCGTCGGCGAGACATATCAGCAGCGCTACCAGGCCGGGCTGTTCTTCGAGCGGTACTACGACGGCGAGCCCATCGCCACCGGCGAGCTCGGCTACGTCACGCTGTTCCACGACGGCCCCGTCACCGACTTCTTCGGCCTCGGCGACCACGAGGTGGTGGAGGCTCGGCGCCGCTTCGGTCAGCAGCCACCGGCCGAATACTGGAGCGATCTCGCCGAGCAGCGGAGGTTCCAGGTCGTGGGTGTCTACCCGACCACGCTGTTCCTCGACACGCCCGAGCACTGGATCCGCGTCGGCACGTGGGAGATCGACCCGGGGACCATCACCGCGTGGGAGCCCGAGTTCGGGTTCTGGGTGACCCGGCCGGAGGCGGTGGCGACGCTCCAGGCCAACCTCCGCGAGTTCGAGGCCGAGCTCCCCCCGGGCGTGACCCTCCGCCTCGACGAGCTCGCGGAACTGCGGGCGGCGCAGCTGCAGGCGGGCTCCTCGCCGTGATCGGCCGTCCCCCGTTCGCGTCTAGGGGAAGGGCGACACCGCGTCGTAGGCTTGCCGGGTGACATTTCCGCAGCGCCGGCTCCGCCGGCTCCGTCGCACGCCGGCCATGCGCCGGCTGGTCGCCGAGACCCGGGTGAGCGTCGACGACCTCATCGTCCCGCTGTTCGTGCGGGAGGGCTTCAGCGAGCCCCGCGCGATCTCGTCGCTGCCCGGCGTCGTGCAGCACAGCCGCGAGTCGCTGCGCAAGGAGGTCCACCAGCTGGCCACCGAGGGCATCCCGGCGGTGATCCTGTTCGGCCTCCCCGCCACCAAGGACGCCGAGGGCAGCCAGGCCTGGGACCCCGACGGCATCGTCCAGGTCGCGCTGCGCGACCTGCGAGACGACATGGGCGACGACCTCGTGCTCATGGCCGACCTGTGCCTCGACGAGTACACCGACCACGGGCACTGCGGGGTGCTCGACGTCTCCGGGGGCGTCGACAACGACGCCACGATCGACCTGTACGCCCGGGTGGCCGAGGCCCAGGCCGAGGCGGGCGCCGACGTCGTGGCGCCGAGCGGGATGATGGACGGCCAGGTGGCCGCCATCCGCGACGCGCTGGACGAGGCGGGCGCCGAGCAGGTGGCGATCCTGGCCTACGGGGCGAAGTACGCCTCGGCGCTCTACGGCCCGTTCCGGGAAGCCGTCGACGTCACCATCGCCGGCGGTGGCGACCGCAAGGCCTACCAGCAGGACCCCCGCAACGGCCGGGAGGCGCTGGAGGAGATCCGGGCCGACCTGGCCGAGGGCGCCGACATGGTGATGGTCAAGCCGGCGCTCGCCTACCTCGACGTGGTGGCCACGGTGCGGGCCGAGGTGGACGTGCCGCTGGCGGCATACCACGTCTCGGGCGAGTACGCGATGGTCAAGGCCGCGGCCGAGCGGGGCTGGCTGGACGGCCCCGCGGTCCTGCTCGAGCACCTGACCGCCATCCGGCGGGCGGGCGCCGACATGATCCTCACGTACGCGGCCCGGGACGTTCTCGAACGCCTGCGGTAACCACCGGGGCACCGTGCGGGGCGACTTGTGGGTCGCCGTAGGCTGGCGGGCCGTGGCAACCAATCGCGATCTCTTCGCCCGGGCCGAGCAGGTCATCCCCGGGGGCGTGAACAGCCCGGTCCGGGCCTTCCGGGCGGTCGGCGGCACGCCGTACTTCGTCGCCCGGGCCGAGGGCCCCTACGTGTGGGACGTGGAGGGGCGGCGCTACGTCGACCTCGTCCAGTCCTACGGGGCGATCATCGCGGGCCACGCCCACCCGGCCATCGTGGACGCGGTGACGCGGGCCGCCGCCGACGGCACCAGCTACGGCGCCCCCACGGCCCGGGAGGTGGCGCTGGCCGAGGCGATCTGCTCGCGGGTGCCGTCCGTCCACATGGTCCGCCTGGTGTCGAGCGGCACCGAGGCCACGATGTCGGCCATCCGGGTGGCCCGGGGGTTCACCGGTCGCCCGACGGTCGTGAAGTTCGGCGGCAACTACCACGGCCACGGCGACCTGCTGCTGGCCGAGGCGGGCAGCGGCCTGGCCATGTTGGGCCTGCCCGGGTCGGCCGGGGTCACGGCGAACGCGGTGGCCGACACCCGGGTCGTGCCCTACAACCGGGTGCCCGAGCTGGACGAGCGGACGGCGTGCGTGATCGTCGAGCCCATCGCCGCCAACATGGGCCTGGTCGCGCCGCAGCCCGGGTTTCTGGAGGGATTGCGGGCCGAGTGCGACCGGGTCGGCGCCCTGCTGATCTTCGACGAGGTCATCACCGGGTTCCGGGTGGACCGGGGCGGGGCCCAGGAGCTGTTCGGCGTGGCCCCCGACCTGACCACGCTGGGCAAGGTGATCGGCGGCGGCCTGCCGATCGGCGCCTACGGCGGCCGGGCCGACGTCATGGAGACCGTGGCCCCGCTCGGCCCCGTGTACCAGGCGGGCACGCTGTCCGGGAACCCGCTGGCCACCGCGGCGGGCCTGGCCGTGCTGGAGCTGCTCGACGACGCCGCATACGGCACGATCCGGCGGCGGGCGGAGGTGCTGGGCGGCCACCTGCGCGCCGGCCTGGAGGCGGCCGGCGTCCCGGCCGTGGTGCCGGTGGTGTCGGGGCTGGTGGGCCTGTACATGGGTCGGACCCCGCCCGCGGACTACGACGGCGCCCTGGCCACCGACGAGGCCACCTACGCCCGGCTGTTCCACGGCCTGCTGGACGCGGGCGTGGCGCTGGCCCCCGGCGCCTACGAGGCGATGTTCCCGGGGCTGGCCCACAGCGACGACGTGCTGGAGGAGGTGGGCGCGGCCGTCCGGGACGCGGCCGCAGCGGTGCGCTCCGTGCCGATCGCTGGTAGCAAGTGAGGATGTGATCCTCGACGACACCCCGGACCGCCTCGGATCGCTGGCGGGCCCCGCCGCGGACGCCCTCGCCGAGCTCGCCGGACGGGACGCTGTGTCCCGGGCCTGGGCCGGCGACCACACGCTCTGGCGGGACGACCCGACCGAGATCTCGGACCGGCTCGGCTGGCTGCCCGTGGTGGCCGCGATGGCCGCCCGGCTCGACGACGTCGCCGCCCGCACCGCCGCCCTGGCCGCCCCGGTAGACCACGTGCTGGTCGCCGGCATGGGCGGCTCCAGCCTGTTCCCCGAGGTCCTGGCGCGCCACGCCCCGACCGCGCCCGGGTCGCCGACCCTCACCGTCCTCGACACCACCGACCCCGCCGCGATCGCCCGCACGGGCGCGGAGCTCCCGCCCGAACGGACGCTGTTCGTGGCCGCGTCCAAGTCCGGCTCCACCATCGAGACCCGCAGCCATCTGGCCTGGGCGTGGGAGCGACATCCCGATCCCGCCCGGTTCGCGGTGATCACCGACCCGGGCAGCGAGCTGGCGGCACTGGCCGCCGACCGGGGCTTCGCCGCCACGTTCGAGAACCCGGCCGACATCGGCGGCCGCTACTCGGCGCTGTCGTTCTTCGGACTGGTCCCGGCGCTGCTGGCCGGGGCCGACGCCGCCGGGCTGTTGAGGTCGGCCGCCCGGATGGCCGACCGGCTGCGGGCGGCGGCGCCCGCCAACCCCGCGGCGCGCCTGGCCGCCACGATGGCCGCCGGCGTGCGGGCGGGCCGGGACAAGCTGACCGTGGTCGTCCCGGACGCCTACGCCACGTTTGGCCTGTGGCTCGAGCAGTTGCTGGCCGAGTCCACCGGCAAGGACGGCACGGGCATCGTCCCGGTCGTGAGCGAGCCGCTGGGCGCCCCGGACGCCTACGGCGACGACCGGCTGTTCGTGGCGCTGGGGGCGGACACCGAGCCCGCGGCGCTCGCCGCCCTGGCCGACGCCGGCCACCCGGTCGCGGTCGTGCCGGCCGCCGGCGACTTCGGCGACGTGGGCGGCCAGGTCCTGCTGTGGGAGCTGGCCACCGCCCTGGCGGGAGCCCTGCTCGGCATCCAGCCGTTCGACCAACCCGACGTCGCCGCGGCCAAGGCGGCCACCGCCAAGGTGCTGGGCGGCGAGGCCCCCGAGGTCGGGACCACCGCGCTGGCCGACCTGCTGGGCCAAGTCGAGCCGGGCGACTACGTGGCGATCCAGGCCTTCGTCGACCCCGGCAGCCCGGTGGTCGACGGCCTGCAGTGGGCCCGGGTGGCGCTGCGGGACCACCTGCGGGTGGCGACGACGCTCGGGCTCGGCCCGCGGTTCCTGCACTCCACCGGCCAGCTCCACAAGGGCGGGCCCGACACCGGCGTCTTCGTCCAGGTGGTGGGCGACGACCCCGAGGACGTGCCGATCCCCGATGCGGGGTACACGTTCTCCAGGCTGAAGCACGCGCAGGCCGACGGCGACCTGCTCACCCTGACCGACCGCAAGCGGCGGGCGGGGCGCGTGCGGCTCGACGAGGTGCTGGAGGTCGGACCGTGAAGATCGGCATGGTGGGCCTGGGCAGGATGGGCGGCAACATGGCCCTCCGCCTGGGCGAGAAGGGACACGAGGTCGTCGGCTACGACCGCCACAGCCCCGAGCGGAAGGCGGCGTCGCTGCCCGAGCTTGTCGAGCAGCTGGACCCGCCCCGGGTGGTCTGGTCGATGGTGCCGTCGGGCGGCCCGACCGAGCAGGTGATCACCGAGCTGAAGGGCCTGCTGTCGCCGGGCGACGTGATCATCGACGGCGGCAACTCCAACTGGCACGACTCGGTGCGGCGGGGCCAGGAGCTGGCGGAGGCCGGCCTCGGCTTCGTCGACTGCGGCACGAGCGGCGGCGTGTGGGGGCGCGAGGAGGGCTACTGCCTGATGGTCGGCGGCCGCGACGAGCACGTCGCCTACTGCCAGCCCCTGTTCGACGCCCTCAAGCCGCCGGAGGGCGGCTTCGTCCACGCGGGGCCCGTGGGGACCGGGCACTTCACGAAGATGGTCCACAACGGCATCGAGTACGGCCTGATGCAGGCCTACGCCGAGGGCTACGAGCTCCTGGCCCGGTCCGGGCTCGGCATCGACGTGGAGGGGGCGCTCGACGCCTGGCGCTACGGGTCCGTGGTCCGGTCCTGGCTGCTCGACCTCATGGTCCGCGCGCTGCAGGCCGAGCCAAACCTCGTCGGCATCCGGGGCTACGCCGCCGACTCGGGCGAGGGCCGCTGGACGGTCCAGGAGGCGGTCGAGCGGGGCGTGGCCACGCCGGTCATCAGCGCCGCGCTCTTCGCCCGGTTCGTGTCCCAGCAGGGCGACTCGCTCGCCATGAAGGCCATCGCCGCGCTCCGCAACCAGTTCGGCGGCCACGCCGTGCTGCCCGAGGACGCCCCGTCCCGGGGAGAGGAGCCGGTGGAGCCGCCGGCCGGAAGCGGGGCGGCCACCGCCGGCACGCATCCGGAGGAACCGGCATGAACCCTGCACCCGAGCCCCGCCCCCGCAGCGACGCCATGGTGCTGTTCGGCGCCACCGGCGACCTGGCCCGCAAGAAGATCTTCCCGGCCGTCTACGAGATGGAGCGGGAGGAGCGCTGCGGCATGCCGGTCATCGGCGTCGCCTCGTCCGACTGGGACGACGAGACGCTGCGCCAGCGCGCCCGCGAGTCCGTCGAGGCCAAGGCCCACGGCGAGCCGCTCGACGAGAAGGCCTGGGCCTCTCTGTCCGACCACCTGACCTACGTGAGCGGCGACTACCGCGAGGCGTCGACGTTCGAGGAGCTGGCCCGCCACCTGACCGGCGTCGAGCGCCCGCTGTACTACCTGGCCATCCCGCCCTCGATGTTCGACGACGTCGTCGAGGGGCTGACCGCGGTGGGGCTCACGCCCCCGGGGTCGCGGGTGGTGGTGGAAAAGCCGTTCGGCCGCGATCAGGAGTCCGCGGAGGACCTCAACGCGGTGCTCCACAAGGCGTTCTCGGAGGAGGCGATCTTCCGCATCGACCACTTCCTGGGCAAGGAGTCGGTCGAGGACCTGCTGGTCTTCCGGTTCGCCAACTCGATGCTCGAGCCGCTCTGGAACCGCAACTACATCTCGTCCGTGCAGATCACGATGTCGGAGGCGTTCGGGGTCGAGGGCCGGGGCCGGTTCTACGAGTCGGTGGGCGCGCTGCGGGACGTGTTCCAGAACCACCTGCTCCAGGTGGTGGCGCTGCTGGCCATGGAGCCGCCGGTGTCCGCGGACGAGAACGCCCTGGCCGACGAGAAGATCCGGCTGTGGCGCCAGATCCGGGCGATCGATCCGGACAAGGTGGTGCGGGGCCAGTACCGGGGTTACCAGGACGAGCCCGGCGTCGAGGGGGGCAGCGACGTGGAGACGTTCGTGGCCCTCCAGCTGGAGATCGAGTCGTGGCGCTGGGCCGGGGTCCCGTGGCTGGTGCGCACCGGCAAGATGCTGCCGGTGACGGCCACCGAGGCGGTGGTGACGTTCGCAGCGCCGCCTCGGCTGCTGTTCTACAAGACCGGCGCGCCCCGGCCCCAGCCCAACCGCCTGCGGTTCCGCCTGGGCCAGGACGACGGCGTCACCCTCCAGGTGCAGACGAAGGCACCGGGCGACGACCTGGTGTCCCACCCGGTCGACCTGGAAGTGTCGTACAGCAGCCTGTACCCGCACCGCCAGGAGGCCTACCAGCGGCTGCTGGAGGACGCGGTCGACGGCGACCACCGGCGCTTCGGCCGCGCCGACGGCGTCGAGGAGCAGTGGCGCATCGTCGAGCCGGTGCTGGAGTCGCCGCCCCAGGTCGAGCTGTACCGCAAGGGGACCTGGGGGCCGGCGGGCGCCGACACGCTGGCGGCGGCCAGCGGCGGCTGGGTGGAGCCCCTCGTCGAGGACTGACAAGAGGCTGCGCCGACAGGCGCAGCCGTGGCCCGGCGCATCTGTCCGCGGACCCTGACCCGTCCCCGGCTCGCACCGGGCGTGCGGAGCGAGCACCATGGGGTCGTGCTCGCAGCCATCCCCTACACGACCTTCCCGACGATCGACCTCGGGCCCCTCAACCTGCGCACGTTCGGCCTGATGGTGGCAATCGGCGTCCTGCTGGGCGCCTGGATCGCCGCCTCCTACGTCGAGCGGTTCGGCGTCCCCCGGGACGAGACGTACCGGGTCGCCACCTACATGGTCCTGGCCGGCATCATCGGCTCCCGCCTGACCTGGGCGGCCACCCACACCGACCAGATCGAGAACCCGATCGACATCATCGCCATCTGGGAGGGGGGCATCCAGTTCTCGGGCGGCTTCATCTGCGCCCTGATCGTCGGCCTGCCGTTCTTCAAGCGCTGGAACCGGCTGCTGCGCTGGCGGGTGCTCGACGGGTTCTCGCTGGGCCTGGCGATCGGCCTCGCCATCGGGCGTATCGGCTGCTACGCGGTGGGCGAGCACTTCGGGCGGACGACCGACTTCTTCCTGGCCAGCCGGTACGACGGCGGAGACGTGCGCGAGCCCAGCCTCGGCGACCAGCCCCTGCTCGTCGGCACGACGTTCCACAACACGTCGCTGTACGAGTTCCTCTACATGCTGGTGCTGTTCGGCATCCTCGGCGGGCTGGTGCTGGCCGCCCGGCGGCGGGGGCGCGAAGTGGCGCCCGGCACGCTGACCGGGGTCTTCATCCTGTACTACGGCGTGTTCCGGTTCGCGAGCGACGCGCTGCGGGTCAACGACGAGCGGGTCGGTGGCCTCACCGGCGCCCAGTGGTTGTGCCTGGTCATGATCCCGGTCGGCGCCTGGATCCTGGCGAAGGTGCGCCCGAGCCTGGCGGTGCTGGCGGCCAAGGCGGAGAAGGAGGCGGCCGAGGCCCCCGACGAGGTCGAGGCACCCGACAAGGTCCCCGCCCCCGACGACCGCGATGACGGCACGGCGGGTGCGGAGGGGACTACGGTCGACGCCGCTCCGGAAGACGACGGAGAGAGGCTGGAGACATGACCGACGTTCGCCCATCCATCAGCCGCGCCCGGCGCCTCGCCGCGGCCGCCCTCGCCGCCGGGCTCGTGCTCGGATTGGGCGCCTGCGGCGGCGACGACGATGACGAGGATGCCGCCGACCAGGAGGAGACCTCGCCCGAGGAGAACTCGCCCGCCGGGACCAACGGCGGCGGGGACGGCGCCTCGATGACGCTGACCGAGAACCAGTTCGAGGATCTGTCGGTGGCGGCGGGGGGCACGATCGAGGTCACCAACGACTCCGGCGTCCCCCACACGATGACCGCCGACGACGGCGAATTCGACGAGGAGCTGCCCGACGGCGAGACGACGCCGGTCACCGCCCCGTCGGAGGCCGGCGAGTACGGCTTCCACTGCGAGATCCACCCGTCGATGACGGCGACGCTGACGGTCCAATAGGTATTTGGCGGCGCATACGCCGAGATCTCGGCGTATGCGCCGCCAAATCGATCAGCCCCGGGGGGACAGCGTGCGGGTCAGGGCGGCCACCGCCTTGTAGGCGGCCTCGGCGGGGCCGACCTCGTCCTCGCGCAGCAGGTTGGCCATGATCCGCAGCACCCACTCCATCAGCGAGCGGGAGCGCATGCCGACCCGGGTCAGCTCGCGCATCAGCACGGGTTGGCCGATGATCGTGGCGAAGTGGCGGGCCACTCGGAAGTAGAGGCCGTATTCGGCCTCGAGGATGTCCGAGTAGCGGGCGAGCGGGGTCCCGGTGCCGGTCACAAGGGCCTCGTCCACCAGGTCGGCGGCCACGCGGGCCGTCTCGTAGGCGTAGTCGATGCCCTCGCCGTTGAACGGGTTGATCGAGCCTGCGGCGTCGCCCACCACCAGCCAGTTGGGGCCGACCTTCGGGTTGATGGATCCGGCCATCGGCAGGCGCCCGCCGGTGGGAGGGGCCAGCATGGCGTCGGGGTCGATGCCCCAGCGCTCGGGGGCGGTGGCGGCCCACTCGTGCATGAGGTGGGTGGTGTTGACGTCCTTGTAGCCCTTGAACGTCGACAGCAGCCCGATGCCCACGTTGATGGTCCCGTCGCCCAGCGGGAAGATCCAGCCGTACCCCGGCATGGACTGCCCCTCGCGGTCGCGGACGTCGAGGCACGACTCGATCCACGGGTCGGCCGACTGCGGGCTCTCGAAGTAGCCGCGGATGGCGATGCCCTGGGGGTACGCCTTGTTGCGGCTGGTGCCGAGGGCACGGCCGAAGCGGGACAGCGACCCGTCGGCCACGATGACGTAGCGGGCCCGCACGTCCCGGGTGGCGCCGCTGGCCTTGTCCTTGACCACCGCCCCGGTGACCAGCCCGTCGTGGACGAGCGGCCGCACCGCCTCGGTGCCGGTCAGCAGCGTGGCGCCGGCGCCGGCGGCGTGGTCGGCCACCAGGCCGTCGAGGTCGCGCCGGCGGACCACGTAGCCGTAGCTGGGGAACACCGGGTGCTCGGGCCAGGCCAGCTGGAGCGTGATGCCGTGGGCCACGGCCCGCAGCCCGTCGTGGCGGTGGTGGTGGGCGGCGATGGTGGGCTCGAGCCCCATGTCCCGCAGCTGGTGGACGGCGCGGGGTGTGAGCCCGTCACCGCATGTCTTGTCGCGAGGGAACTCCTTGCGCTCGAGAACGCAGACGTCGTGGCCCGCCTTGGCCAGCCAGAACCCTGCGGCGCTGCCGGCCGGGCCGCCGCCGATGACGAGGACGTCGTGGCGTTCGCCGGGCATGGGTCAGAGCCTAAGACCGGATCTGGCGTGTCTGACCGCGCAGCCGCGACATGAGAGACGCCACGTCGGTCAGCCGCCCAGGTCTTCCTCTGTGACGCCTGACCGCTCCGCGTCGGGGCCGAGGCCGGCCTCCGCCAGGGTCATCTCGCCGCGGGCGACTGCGTAGAGGTCCTCGTTGTCGGGGTTCTCCTCGCTCATGTCCGCGCCCGAGAGCTCGCGCTCGTGCATCACGACCGCGGCCAGCTGGGCGTCGGTGAGGGTCGGCCAGGCGGGCATGACGCCGCCGCTGCCGCCGACCGGCTTCTGCGAGTCGCCGTAGGTGTCGGCCGGCCAGCCCTCGGTGCCGATGCGGACCCAGGCGGCCTGGTCCCGCCAGTCGGCGAAGGTCTCGAGCACGGCCCCGTCGGCCAGGGCGGGGGCGTTGCCGATGCCGGCGCCGGTGCCACCGTGGCACGAAGCGCAGTTGCCGCTGAACACGCCGGCGCCGATGACCAGCGGGTCGTCCTCGCCGGCCGGCGGCGGCTCGAGCGTGCGGACGTAGACGTAGCCCCACAACGGGAGGGCGGCGAGCACGGGCATCGCCCAGTACGGGATGCGCTTCCGTCGCTTGGCCGCCTGGATGTACGGCGGGTCCGGCTTCGGGGGCTCGACCTTGGGCTCGGGGGCCGGGGTCGCGGGCGCCGGGGCGGGCGCTGCCTCCGACGTCGCGGGCACCGCGGCCGCGGGCGTCTCGCCGCCGGACGCGGCGGGGGCGTCCTCGGTCCCCCCGCCCCCGAGGCCCAGGGCGGCGCGCCGTTCACGGGAGCGCTTGAGAAGGTGCTCGGGGATCTCTGTCAACACGGCCTCCGCAGGGCGGTCACGGTCGGCCACTCTATGCACCTTCCGCCGGCCATCTCCAAGCGCGGCGACCCGCCCGCCGAGGGGCCGGGACCAGGATCGGGACCCACCGGGAGGGCCCCGGTCGCCAATGTGAACGGTTCAAGACCACCGTGCTAAACCAGCCGATGACCCCGGCCCCTCCGGTGTCCGCTAACGTTCAAGTGAGCGATTTCACGAGGGAGTCGCACGTCTCTTGGTCGCCTTCATCTCAACCCTGGTCATCGGCTTCGCCGGCGTGATCGCGATCCTGCTCTTCGGCAGGCGCCGCCCCGTCGGCGCGCCCCTTTCGTGGGGTCAGGCGATGGCGGCCGCGACGTTCTCGATGTTCATGTTGCTGTGGTGGTACGGGGTCATCCCGCACCAGTGGCTGACGTGGGGCGACGGCCAGCTCAACTGGCGCCAGGACCGCCTCCTGCTCGAGCCGACCGGCAACCAGCCGCTCACGGTCAGCTACCAGACGCTCCGCGACATCATCGCCGTCGGCATCTACGGCCTCGGCCTGACGCTGCAGATCTTCCTGTGGGCCTGGTGGAACGACCGGGGCAAGGCCAAGCCCGTGAGCGTGCCGGCGTCCCGTTACGGCCGCCCGCTGGTGAGGAAGGGATAGACCGTGGGCAAGAACGACGCCAACCCCCCGATGCCGGAGTTCCGGGACGACTACGTCCTGCAGGAGGTCGACGCCGCCTGGCTCGCCAAGGCGGTCAAGCCCAAGCAGTTCATCCACATCGACCAGTCCGAGTGCATCATGTGCGAGGGCTGCGTGGACATCTGTCCCTGGAAGTGCATCCACATGGTCACGCCCGACGCTGTCGACGAGGCCATCGGGGTCGACCAGCCGGGCGTCGACCCCAGCGACCACGTGATCTTCACCATCGACGACGACGTGTGCACCCGCTGCGCGCTGTGCGTCGACCGCTGCCCCACCGGGGTCATCATCCTCGGCAAGGTCGGCGACCCGGTGGCATCCGGCGACGCCCACCAGCGCACCAACACCTACGGCTACGGCTACGGGATGCGCCTCGGATGACCCACGCCCTCCCCCGCCCCCTCCACCCGCCTACGGCCGCCACGCGGACGCACTGAGGAGAGCCCGTTGGCCAAGACGATGGAACCGAAGCCCTCGCTCGTCGATCGGGCGACCGCGGCCGTGAAGGGGCTGCCCGACCAGGTGCAGGGCTCGCAGGCCTGGAACTCGATCTTCCGGCCCGGGTCGATCTTCCGGAAGGGCTACAACGACAGCCCCCGGAACCGCTCCTACGTGATCATGAACAGCGTCCTCTACCACCTCCACCCGGTGAAGGTGAAGAGGCACGCGGTGAAGGTCAGCTACACGCTGTGCCTGGGCGGGCTGAGCTTCTTCCTGTTCATCCTGCTGACGGTGACGGGCATCTTCCTGATGTTCTTCTACCGGCCCACCGCCGCCCAGGCCTGGGATGACATCTACACGCTGCAGACGTCGGTCACCTTCGGGCTGCTGGTGCGGAACATGCACAGATGGGGTGCCCACCTCATGGTGATCACCGTCTTCCTGCACATGGCCCGCGTCTTCTACCACGGGGCCTACAAGCCGCCCCGCGAGTTCAACTGGGTCATCGGCGTCGTGCTGCTCACGCTGACCCTGCTGCTCAGCTTCACCGGCTACCTGCTGCCGTGGGACCAGCTGGCGCTGTGGGCCGTGACCGTGGGCACCAACATGATGGGGTACACGCCGGTGTTCGGCGACCAGGTCCGGTTCGCCCTGCTGGGCGGCGCCGAGATCGGCACCGACACGCTCCTGCGATGGTACGTGCTCCACGTGCTGTTACTGCCGTTCGTCATCGTGATCTTCATGGCCATCCACTTCTGGCGTGTCCGCAAGGACGGCGGCGTCTCCGGGCCGCTGTGATGAGGGACTCCGAGGCAACGACTCCATGACCGAGATCCCCGAACACCTGCGCAAGCGGGCCGAGGAGGCCCGCCGCAAGGCCGCCGCCAAGTCGGGCGGGGGCGAGGCCGCCGCGCCCGCGGGGGGCGGCGAGCCTGCGGCGGAGGCCGAGGCGCCGAAGAGCGAGGCGGCCAGCCGCATCCCGGCCCACCTGCTGGAGCGGTCCCGGGCCGCCAAGGCCCGCGCCGGCGGCGAGGAGGCCTCCGGTGGCGGCACCGCCACCGCGGTGGCCACCGCCCCGGCGCCGGCTGCGGCCGCGGCCGCCGGGCCCCCGCTGGCCGCCGGCCCCGGCGGGCACACCCAGCGCCTGCTCACGGTGGTCAAGTCGGGGTCGATCCAGGACGTCAAGGCCGTCCCCCAGGACAAGGTCCACGTGTGGCCCCACCTGCTGGGGCCCGAGTTCGTCGCCGCGCTGGCCTGCACGGCGTTCACGCTCGTCTTCTCGGTGTTCGTCAACGCCCCGCTGCTGGAGCTGGCCAACGCCAACCAGACGCCGAACCCGTCGAAGGCCCCCTGGTACTTCCTGGGCCTCCAGGAGCTTCTCACCATGTTCCACCCCATGGTGGCGGGCGTGACCCTGCCGGGCTTCGGCCTGATCGGCCTGATCCTGGCGCCGTACACCGACCGCAACCCGTCCAACAAGCCCGAGGATCGCAAGTTCGCCATCTCGCTGTTCACGATCTTCCTCATGTCGTGGTCAGTGCTGGTCCTCATCGGTTCGTTCTTCCGTGGGCCCGGACAGAACTTCGTGTTCCCCTGGAACGCGGGGCTCTTCTTCGAGCTCTGATCGGGGACATAGATCATGAGTACAACGACCATCGTCGCCATCGCCGGGCTGGTCCTCGTCGTGCTGGCGGGCGTGCTGCTGTTCGCCACCGCCCGCCGCCGCGACACCGACGTGGTCTCGGGCGTCATGAGCAGCGAGACGGCGCGGCGCGACCGCGGCCCGGTGGCCCTGTCCGAAACCGGCGAGGCCGCCCCGATGACGGGCCGCGAGGTCGAGCTGGCGGCCGTGGCCGCCCGCCGCGAGGCGGACAAGCCCGTCAAGGTGACCGACAGGGCCCCGGTGGCCTGGGTGCCGCCCGACGAGGAGACCATCGGCGTCACGCGCCGGCAGTTCTTCAACCGCTCGATCGTGGCCACGTTCGCGTTCGGCCTGTCGGGCTTCGGCGCCGCGGTGCTGGCGTTCATCTGGCCGTCCAACACCGGCGGCTTCGGCGCCAAGATCAACGTCGGCAACATCGACGACATCCGGGCCAAGATCGCCGACGGCGACGGGTTCGCGTACTACCCGGAAGGCCGGATGTGGATCACCGAGTTCCCGTCCGAGGCCCTGGACAAGGCCAAGGCCGTCTACTCCCCGCCCGAGCTCACGGGCATGGAGGCGGGCGTCGTCGCCCTCTACCAGAAGTGCCCCCACCTGGGCTGCCGGGTGCCGTCGTGCGTCAGCTCCCAGTGGTTCGAGTGCGGTTGCCACGGCTCGCAGTACAACCAGGTCGGTGAGAAGAGGGGCGGCCCCGCCCCCCGCGGCATGGACCACTTCGCCATGGAGGTCAGCGGCAACAGCCTGACCGTCGACACCGGCACGATCGTCCCGGGACCGCCGATCGGCACCAACACGACCGGCCAGGAGGCCGAGGGTCCCCACTGCGTCTCGGGCGGCGGCCACTGATGCATCACGCCCTTCTCCCGACCGTGCTGGCAGCCAGCACGGTCACCACGGTCGGCGCCGTCATCGTCGTGCTCCTCCTGGGCGGCTTCGTCGTCTACGTGCTCGTCAACATCCGCTCGGGCCGCGCCGAGGTCGGCTCCGAGATCGAGCTGGCGCCCAACCGCAGGCCGTACCTCAACGACGAGGAGCTGGAGACCACCAAGCTCAACCGCACGCTGCGATGGGCGCTGATCCTGCTGGTCATCGTCGCCGTCGGCCTTCCCCTGTACTGGCTCAACGAGCCGGGCCGCATGGACGGCGCCGAGGCCACCTTCCAGGAGGCCTTCATCAAACGGGGTGAGGAGCAGTACGTCGAGGGCTCGCAGTGCCAGAACTGCCACGGGCCCGAGGGCACCGGCGGCCAGGCCCCGTACACGATCCTCGACGCGGAGGGGAAGTTCGTCGCCCAGGTCAACTGGCGGGCGCCGGCGCTCGACACCGTGCTGCTGCGGTTCACCCGCGAGGAGGTCGAGTACATCATCAACTACGGCCGGCCGTTCTCGCCGATGCCCGGCTGGGGCGCGGCGGTCAACAAGGGCCCGCTCAACGAGCAGCAGATCTCGAACATCATCGACTACCTGGCGTCGATCCAGCTGACGGCCGAGGAGTCGCAGCGGGAGGCGCAGGTGGCGCTGGCCGAGGACCTCGGGCTGATCGAGGAGGGCGCCAGCGACGAGGAGGTCGACGCCGCCATCGAGCAGATCGACTACGACGACCCGGCGGTCGGCCAGGCGCTGTTCAACCAGGACGCAGCCGGCGGTGCGTTCGCCTGCGCCCGGTGCCACACCCGGGGCTGGTCGATCATCCTCGAGGGCGACGACGCGGTGCAGCCCCCCGACGCCGACCTCTCCAGCTACGTCGGCTTCCCCGACGGCAGCGGCGCCTTCGGGCCCAACCTGACCGGCGGGCTCATCCCCCGCCAGTTCGCCACCTACGAGCAGCTCGTGGCCTTCATCACCACCGGCAGCGTCGACGGCGAGCTGTACGGCCGCAACGGCATCGGCTCCGGCCGCATGCCGAGCTTCGGCGACAACCCGAACACGATCGAGACCGAAGGCGACGGCATGCTCACGGCCGACATGATCGCCGCCATCGCCCGCTACGAGGCGAGCCTGCCGGGGGCCGAGACCCCCAACCCCCCGGACGCCCCGACGGTCGAGCAGCTGACCGCCGAGCAGGGTGAGGGAGGCTGACGGTGGAGATCGTTCCCGTCCTCGCCGGCATCGCCTGGGACCCCCAGATCAGGGGCATCCTCTCCGTCCTCGTGGGCGTCGCGGTGCTCATGGGGTCCGTCTACCTGTTGCTGGCCACCAACCTGGCCAGCCGGCTGGGCTTCCTGGTGGCGCTCACCGCCTTCTCCGGGTGGATGATCATCCACGGCCTGGTGTGGTGGATCTACCCGCCCGGCCAGGGCCCGTCGGGCCGCATCCCCTCGTGGGAGGTGCAGGAGATCGTCTACGGCGACCTGTCGCAGTCCCTCAACGAGAAGGTCCACGACATCGACACGTCCACGCTGCCGCCGGCGGTCGAGGTCAACGAGCTGACGCCGGAGGAGGTCGAGGCGCTCAGCGAGGAGCACGCGAGCGAGCTCAACGAGTGGACGCTGCTCCCCGCCTCCGACGCGTCCCGGGGCGAGGCCCAGACCGCCCTCGACGCGGTGCTGGGCGAGGGCGCGGTGCCCGGCCTCGAGGACCCGACGACCCGGGTCTACACGTTCACGTTCGAGACCGGCGGCAAGCCCGAGCGGGAGAGCGACAGCGTGTGGGATCGGATCACCAACAGGATCACCAACACCTTCCGCACCAACCCCCCGCACTACGCGGTCGTGCAGCTCCAGCCGGCGGTCCCCCAGGAGACCGTGCCCGGCCAGCCGCCGCCCACGCCCGAGGCCGACCCCGATGCGCAGGTCATCTCGGCCGTGCTCGTGCGGGACATCGGCGAGCGCCGGCTGCCGGCCGCGCTGCTCACCATCGGTTCGGGGCTGATCTTCGGCACGTTGTGCGCCATGCTTCACGTCCGCGATCGCCGGGTGGCCGAGCACCGCTCGGCTCCGGTGCCCGCCACCACCGGAGGATGAAGCATGGGCCAGTACCTTCCCGTCCTCGCCATGGCGGTGCTCGCCACCGTCTTCGCGGCGATCAGCCTGCTGATGTCGAGGTTGCTGGCCCCCCGCCGGAAGACGAGCGCCAAGTACGCGCCCTACGAGTCCGGCATCCTGCCGACCCGCGACGCGCCCGAGCGCTTCCCGGTGCGCTTCTACCTGGTGGCGATGATCTTCATCATCTTCGACATCGAGATCATCTTCCTGTTCCCGTGGGGGGTGATCTACCGGAACCTCGGGGCCTTCGGGCTGGTCGAGATCCTGCTGTTCGCCCTCCTGGTGTTCGTCAGCTTCGTCTACCTGATCAGCAACGGCGCGCTCGACTGGGGACCGATCCACAAGGCCCGGCGCCAGTCGCCGATGGTGTCCGAGGAGCGCACGACGGCCACCACGGTCCGCCGCGTCGGCCTCGAGGGCCGCGAGCCGGCTGAGGGCAAGGAGGCGGTGGCCTGATGGGCTGGGACGTCTCCAAGGGCTTCGAGGGCATCGACCACAACTTCCTCACGGCCAAGGTCGAGGACCTGGTCCAGTGGGCCCGCTCGAAGTCGTCGTGGCCCGTGACCTTCGGCCTCGCCTGCTGCGCCCTCGAGATGATGGGCGCGGGCGGGGCCCATTACGACCTGGCCCGCTTCGGCATGGAGGTCTTCCGGGCCTCGCCCCGCCAGGCCGACATCATGATCGTCGCCGGGCGGCTGTCGCAGAAGATGGCCCCGGTGCTGCGCCAGATCCACGACCAGATGATGGAGCCAAAGTGGGTCATCTCCATGGGCGTGTGCGCCAGCACGGGCGGCATGTTCAACAACTACGCGCTGGTGCAGGGCGTCGACCAGATCGTACCGGTCGACGTCTACGCTCCCGGGTGCCCGCCGGGCCCCGAGACGTTGATCCACGCCATCGAGACCCTGCGCGACCAGATCGAGTCGGGTGAGCTGCTGCGCCGCCGCCAGGAGACGGGTGCCGGGGCGGGGCTGGTCGTGGAGCAGCGGGACGGCGTGCGCGAGCCTGCGGCCGCATCCTCCGGGAGAGGCTGACCATGAGCGATCCGACGAAGTCCACGGGCGCCGAGGGGCCCGCAACCGAAGCCGACGCCGAGGAGGGCGAAGCCGCGCCCGCGGGCCCGCCCGAACGCCACGGCGTGCTCCTGACCGAGAGCCGCGGCCAGGCCGTCCTCCACCCGTCCCGCGACCAGCTCGTCGACCTCGTGCGCATGCTGCGGGACGACGAGGGCTTCCGGGTGTGCGTGGACGTCACCGCCGTCGACTACGTGGCCTACCAGGCCCGCCGCGACCTGCCCGAGGGCGTCGAGCCCGGGCGCTACGAGGTCGTGGTCGGGCTGCTGTGCCACGCCACCGCCGAGCGCCTGCGGCTGCGGGTCCAGGTCCCCGCCGACGACCCCACCTGCCCGTCGCTGTTCGACGTGCACCCGGGGACCGAGGCGCTCGAGCGCGAGGTGTACGACATGTTCGGGATCGCCTTCCAGGGCCACCCCGACCTGACCCGCATCCTCATGCCGGAGGACTGGGAGGGCTACCCGCTGCGCAAGGACAGTCCCGTGGGTGCGATCCCGGTCCAGTTCAAGGGCGTCCAGAACGCCCGGTGACGGGAGGCTGCCGATGACTGAGCGGAGCGAAGTCCAGAGGAACAGTCGCCTTGTCGCCACGAAGTGGCGATGCGGTCACCGGTGTGCCCGAAGGGTGCACCAGTGACCGCGACCGACCTGTCCCGCACCGCCGAAGGCGTCCAGGAGATGGGCCCGCGCAAGGGTGCGGGCGCCTCCGAGCTGCTGCGCGAGCTGGGTGCGGTGCTGCGCATGTCCGAGACCGACGCCGCCGCCCTCGCCGACCAGGAGCCGTCTGAGGAAGACCAGACGATGATCCTGAACATGGGGCCCCAGCACCCGTCGACCCACGGTGTGCTGCGCCTCATGCTCGAGCTCCAGGGCGAGACCGTCATGCGGACCAAGCCGATCATCGGCTACCTGCACACGGGCATGGAGAAGACCGGCGAGACGCTGACCTACATGCAGGGGCCGACCAACGTCACCCGCATGGACTACGCGTCGCCGCTGTTCAACGAGCTCGTCTTCTCGCTGGCGACCGAGACGCTGCTCGGGATCGACGAGGAGATCCCGCCGCGGGCCCAGTGGATCCGCATGCTGCTGTGCGAGCTGAACCGGATGTCCTCGCACCTGCTGTTCCTGGCCACGAACGGCTTGGACCTGGGCGCGGTGTCGATGATGATCTACGGCTGGCGCGAGCGGGAGGAGACGCTGCGCCTGCTGGAGATGATCACGGGGCTGCGAATGAACCACAACTTCATCCGCCCCGGGGGCGTGGCCGCCGACCTGCCCGACGGCTGGCGGGACGCCACGCTGCGGGTGCTCGACCTGGTCGAGCCCCGCCTGCAGGAGTACGAGACCCTGATGACCGGCCAGCCGATCTGGCGGGAGCGGCTCCAGGGGGTGGGGGTCATCACCGCCGACGAGGCGATCGCGCTGGGCGCCACCGGGCCGATCCTGCGCTCGACCGGTGTGCCGTGGGACCTCCGCAAGGCGACGCCGTACCTGTACTACGACGAGATGGACTTCGGCGTGGTCGTCGGCAGTTACGGCGACTGCTTCGACCGCTACGCCATACGGCTCAACGAGGTCCGCGAGTCGATGGCGATCGTGCGCCAGGTCCTCGACGCTATGCCGCTGGGCGACTACCGCATCCAGGACCGCAAGGTGACCCCGCCGCCCCGGGCCCGCATCGACGAGTCGATGGAGGCCCTCATCCACCACTTCAAGATCTTCACCGAGGGCTTCAAAGTGCCCGAGGGCGAGGTCTACACGGCCGTGGAGAGCCCGCGGGGCGAGCTGGGCTGCTACATGGTCAGCGACGGGTCGGCCCGGCCCTACCGCATGCACATCCGGGGGCCGTCCTTCGTGAACCTCCAGTCGATGCCCCACATGCTGCGCGGCGGCCTGATCGCGGACGCGGTGGCCGTGATCTCGTCCGTCGACCCGATCATGGGGGAGGTCGACAGGTGAAGTTCACCGCGGAAAACACCGCCGTCGCCGAGGAGATCATCGACCGCTACCCCGTGCGGCGCTCCGCGCTGATCCCGCTGCTGCACCTGGCCCAGGAGCAGAACGGCCACCTCACCGAAGAGGCGATGGAGCACATCGCCGAGCTGGTGGGCGTCACCGCCGCCCAGGTGCTGGGGACGGCGTCGTTCTACGAGATGTTCAAGCGCGAGCCGGTGGGCGACTACCTCGTCAACGTGTGCACCAACATCTCCTGCCTGCTGCGGGGCGGCGAGGAGCTGCTCGAGCACCTGGAGCACCGGCTCGGCATCAAGGCCGGTAGCACCACGCCCGACGGCAAGTTCACGCTCGAGGACGTCGAGTGCATCGCGGCGTGCACGGAGGCGCCGTGCCTCCAGGTCAACTACCGGTACTTCCACCGGGTCACGTCCGAAGCGGTCGACGAACTGGTCGACGACCTGCGGGCCGGCAAGAGGGCCCACGACGTGCCCCGCCACGGCACGCTGAGCCGGGTCCGCCAGCAGATCCCGGAGGACCGCAGGGCCGGCGTGGCCCCGCCCGACCGCAACGTCGAGCCGCCGTGGCTGTCCCGCAACGAGACCGAGAGCGCCGAGGCGCCGTCGTGAGCGACGCGACGACCACGACCGAGCGGGAGATCCCACCGATCGTCTCGTCCCGCTGGGACCTGCCGGACGGGTTCACGCTGGAGCGCTACCTCGACACCGGCGGCTACGACGGGCTGCGCAAGGCGCTGACCATGACGCCGGCCCACGTGGCCGAGGAGGTCAAGGCCGCCAGCCTGCTGGGCCGGGGCGGTGCCGGCTTCCCCGCGGGCGTGAAGTGGGGCTTCTGCCCGCCGGGCGTGTTCCCCCGTTACCTGGTGGTGAACGGCGACGAATCCGAGCCGGGCACGTACAAGGACCGCATCCTCATGGAGCGGGACCCCCACCAGCTCATCGAGGGCATGCTGATCGCCTGCTACGCCATCGGCGTGAGCCAGGCCTTCCTGTACGTGCGGGGCGAGATGGCCCTGGCCCAGGAGCGGCTGGCCCAGGCGCTGAACGAGGCCTACGCCGCCGGCTACGTCGGCAAGGGCATCCTCGACAGCGACTTCTCGGTCGACATCGTCCTGCACTGGGGGGCGGGCGCCTACATCGTGGGCGAGGAGACCGCACTGATCGAGTCGCTGGAGGGCGAGCGGGGCCTGCCCAGGCTCAAGCCGCCGTACTTCCCGGCCGCCAAGGGCCTCTACATGCAGCCGACGGTCGTCAACAACGTGGAGACGCTGTCCAACCTGCCCTGGATCGCCCTCCACGGCGGGGCCGCCTTCGCCGACATGGGCGCCGAGAGCTCGCGGGGCACCCGGCTCTTCGCCGTGTCCGGCCACGTCCGCAACCCCGGCGTGTTCGAGGTCGAGTTCGGCACCACCACGTTCCGCGACCTGCTCTACGGCGAGCAGTACGGCGACGGCATCCTCGACGGCAACCGGCTGAAGGCGTTCATCCCGGGTGGCGCATCGGCGCCCTGGTTCTTCGAGGAGCACCTCGACCTGCCGCTGGAGGCGGGGGCGGTGGGCGCCGCCGGGTCGATGCTCGGCTCGGGCGCCGTCGTGGTGATGGACGAGACCACCGACGCGGTCAAGGCGGCGTGGCGGGTGGTGCGGTTCTTCGCCCGCGAGTCGTGCGGCAAGTGCACGCCGTGCCGCGAGGGCACGTCCTGGCTGGAGAAGATCCTGCGTCGCATGCTCGACGGCCACGGCCGCCCGGCGGACGTGAACAAGCTGCTCGACATCTGCGACAACATCAGCCCGGCCATAACGTGGCCGCCCCGGCAGACCACGATCTGCCCGCTGGGCCCGTCGGTCGTGTCGCCGATCGCATCGGCCGTCGTCCGCTTCCGCGACGAGTTCTTCGCCTACTGCGGCGGCGAGACCGAGATCACCGTCCCCATCGGCGGCAAGGCGTACATTGCGGCTCCGCCCACCGTCGGAGCCGCACCGTGACCGATACCGCCGCGCCGACCACCGTCTCCGTCACGGTCGACGGCAGGACCATCGAGGCCGCGAAGGGCGAGCTGGTGATCGAAGCCGCCGAGCGCAACGGCATCTACATCCCGCGCTTCTGCTACCACCCGCGGATGAGATCGGTGGGCATGTGCCGCATGTGCATCGTCGAGATCGACACCGGCCGCGGCCCGGCGCTGCAGCCCTCGTGCATGATCGAGTGCAGCGACGGCATGTCCGTGGCCACCGAGTCGGAAGTGACCCGCAAGGCGCAGGAGGGCGTCCTCGAGTTCCTCCTGGTCAACCACCCGCTCGACTGCCCGGTGTGTGACAAGGGCGGCGAGTGCCCACTGCAGGACCAGACCATGTCCTACGGCCCGGGCGAGAGCCGGTTCGTCGAGGAGAAGCGCCACTTCGAGAAGCCGATCCCGGTGAGCGAGCTCGTGCTGCTGGACCGGGAGCGCTGCATCCTGTGCGACCGGTGCACCCGGTTCGCCGACGAGGTGGCGGGCGACCCGCTGATCTCGTTCATGGACCGGGGCAACCAGACCCAGGTCAACACCTTTCCGCACCACCCGTTCGCCAGCTACTTCAGCGGCAACACGGTGCAGATCTGCCCGGTGGGTGCCCTGACGGCGACGCCGTACCGGTTCAAGGCCCGCCCCTGGGACCTGGAGCAGGTCGAGTCGACCTGCACGTCGTGCTCGGTCGGCTGCCGGGTGGTCGTTCAGTCGAGCCGCAACCGGGTGGTGCGCTACCTGGGGGTCGACGTCGACGCGGTCAACTGGTCGTGGATGTGCGACAAGGGCCGGTTCGACTTCGAGGCGGTCAACAGCGAGGAGCGCCTGGGCCACCCGCTCGTGCGCGAGGGGCTGTTGCTCAAGCCGGCCACCTGGAACGACGCCTACCGCCGGGCGGTGGGGGCCATCCAGCAGGGGATCGACCGCTCGGGTCCGGGCGGGTTCGCCGTCATCGGCGGCTCCCGGCTGACCAACGAGTCCCAGTACGCCTGGACCAAGCTGGCCAAGGGCGTGCTGGGGTCCGACCACGTGGACGCCCAGCTGGGCGACGGCCTGCCGGCCGAGGTGGTGCTGGGCGTCCCCCGCGCCACGATCGACGAGGCCTGTGCGCCGGGCGGGACCGTGCTGCTGCTCGGCCCGGACGTCAAGGAGGAGCTGCCGGTCCTGTTCCTGCGGCTCCGTCACGCCGTCAAGAACGACGGGGTCAAGGTGGTCGAGCTGGCCTCGACCCACACGGCGGTCGACGACGGGCTGTCAACCGAGTCGCTGGTGTACCGGCCGGGCCATGCGCTGCCGGTCGTGCGGGCGCTGCTGGCGGGCGACGCCGAGGACGACGTCGGCGGCGTGGCGCCCGAGGCGATCCGGGCCGCGGCCGCGCTGCTGGTCGACCGCCCGGTGACCGTGCTCCTGGGCCGGCACAACCTGGCCGAGTCGGGCCGCTCGATCGCGGCGGCGGCCGCCGCCATCCACCACGCCCGGCCGGACGTGAAGTTCCTGTCCGGGCTGCGGCGGGCCAACGTCCACGGTGCGCTGGAGCTGGGCATGTCGCCCGGCCTGCTGCCGGGTCGGGTCACCCTCGACAACGGCCGCGACTGGTTCGGTGAGCACTGGCCCACGCTGCCGGCCGCCCGGGGCATGGACGCGGCGGGCATCCTGCGGGCCGCGGCCGACGGCAAGATCGACACACTGGTGCTGCTGGGCGCCGACCCGCTCGCCGACTTCCCGGACCGCGACCTGGCGGAGCGGGGGCTGGCCGGGGCCCGCACGGTCATCGCCTGCGACCAGTTCCTCACCGAGTCGGTCAAGCAGGCCGACGTGGTCCTGCCGGCGGCGGGCTACGCCGAGGTCGACGGCACCACGACCAACCTCGAGTCGCGCGTCACGACCGTGTCTCGCAAGGTGACGCCGCCGGGGACGGCGCAGGCCGACTGGGCCATCGCCGCCGAACTGGCGCTGCGCCTCGGCACCGACCTGGGCCTGGAGTCGCCGGCGGCGATCGCGGCGGAGATCGCGGCGGTGGCGCCGGCCTTCGCGGGCCTGGCCCACGACGTGCTGCGCACCTCCGCCGGCCTGGACGGCGTCCTGGTGGGGCTGCCGATCCGCCGCAACGGCGACGAAGGGCTGGCCGCCGGCGAGCCCGTGCCGGCCACCGCCCGCTCGGCCGGGACCGAGGGCGAGCAGGCGCGGGTGGTGGCGGCCGAGGCCACCGCCGAGCCGGGGGCGGCCGTCGCGGCCGAGCTCGGGGCCTCGGGCGAGCCGGACGACGCCGCCGGCGCCGAGGCCGAGGGCGAGGCGACGGAGGGCGAGGCGACGGACGGAGACGCGACGGAGGGCGAGGACCGGGCGCCGGGCGGGCCGGAGGTCGGCGTCCAGTTGCCGGTGTGGACGATCATCGACCCGCCGCTGCTCGACGCCTACTCGCTGCGGCTGGCCGTCACCCGCAAGCTCTACGACAGGGGCACGCTGGTCCGCAGCTCGCCGTCGCTGGCCGACCTGGCCGAGCCGGCCACGCTGCGGCTCCACCCCCACGACTTCGACCGCCTGGGCGTGGGCGTCGGCGACGACGTGCGGGTCACGTCCAACCGGGGCAACATCACGATCCCGACCCAACCGGACCCCGGCATCCCCCGCGGCATCGCCCTGATCTACGCCAATCAGGCGGGCGGCCGGGCCAACGTGCTCATCGACGGCAACGCGCCGGTGACCGACGTGCGGGTGGAGCGCCCATGAGTGCCCTGTTGGCGCTCGACCCGCTGCTGGAGGGCGGTATCGGCCTCGCCGAGGTCCTCATCGTCCTGCTCAAGACCCTCGTGGCGTTCGGCCTGCTGCTGGTGGGCGTCATCCTCATGATCTGGTTCGAGCGGAAG
>Ga0209382_10000068_pt1 | contig 142969 bp, 113 predicted proteins | sample SoiMetdeltSBSDD5_FD_187599 | JGI IMG/M metagenome (GOLD analysis project Ga0209382, IMG submission 187599) | Bulk soil microbial communities from a Populus tree surrounding site in Tennessee, USA - Soil MetaG P. deltoides SBSDD5 (SPAdes) (version 2) | ecosystem: Environmental > Terrestrial >... | reverse complement strand
CTCTGGCGCTCGATCCGAACGCCGACATGCCGCGTGGCTTGAAGATCGCCGGCGCCGTGTCGCTCTTCAGCTGGTTCGCGGTCCTCTACTGCGGCCGGATGCTGCCGTATCTGGGGACGGGGAACTGATTCAACCGGGATCCGGGGTCCGGGATCCGGGGTCCGGGGTCCGGGGTTCGGCCGGCTCCGGCCAAGGCGGGCTCCTCGGTGACTGGGTGGAGGGCCACGGCTCGATCCCGACTACAATGCAGGCCGCCATGTGGTCACGCCGAGAATTCATCAGTAACGTTGCCGCCGGACTTGTCGTACCCGCCGCCGCGAGCGAATTGCTGGCTGCCCAGGAAGAGATCAAGACGGGGCTCAATGGTCCCGTCGGCCTGCAGATGTGGAGCCTGCGGGAGTACCTGCCCAAGGACTTGCCAGGCTCGCTCGCCAAGGTGCGCGCGATGGGATTCCGCGAAGTTGAAGGGGCGGGACTCTGGAAGCACACCCTCGCAGAGCTGAAGGCGGCGCTCGACAAAGCCGGGCTCCGCTGTCAATCGGCGCACATGGGGTTCGACCGGTTGCGAGATGACCCGGCAGGAGCCTTTGCGGAGGCGAAGGGCCTCGGGGCGAGCTGGGTAGTGTGCCCCTGGATCACTCACGACAAGGAATTCACCCGCGACGACGCGTTGAAGAGCGCCGAAGTGTTCAACAAGGTCGCGTCGGCGGCAGACGCTGCCGGGCTGCGCTTCGCGTATCACTGTCACGGCTACGAAATGCTGCCGTCACCCGAGGGCACCCGTTTCGACACGCTGGCGCAGAACACCGATCCGAAACGGGTAATGTTCCAGGTCGACGTGTTTCACACGCTGCACGGCGGTGGGAATCCTGTCGACCTGATCACGCGATACGGCAGCCGGGTGAAGAGCCTTCACCTGAAAGATCTGAAGAAAGGCGTCGCCATCACCAAAGGTACCGGAACGGCGACACCAGACGTAGACGTGCCGCTCGGGACGGGGCAGGTCGACTGGCCTGCTGTCCTTCGCGCCGCGATGAAAGCGGGCGCCTCGCTCTACTACATCGAGGACGAGAGCGCCGATCCGTGGGGCCACATCCCACAGAGCGTGGCGTACCTGAGGACTCTGAAGCTCTGAATCATGATTCCGCCCGGATTGGGACGATCGTTCCTCACGGCGGCGTTGGCGGTTGGCCTGCTCACACCCGTCGCTGCGACGACAGGTCAATCGAGTCCAGACCGCCTGCGCGCCGCGTTGACGTTTCACGCCTCCTTCGATGGCTCGGTCAACGCCACCCACGCCGCCGGGGACCGCTCGCTCTACTGGGCGCCGTCGCTGAAGGAGCGGCCGGACGCGAAGAGCGGGCTGCCGCCGACCGGCGAGACGCAGCACGCGGCCGGGGCCGGCCGCTTCGGTGACGCGCTGCGGTTCACGAAGCGCAGGGCTCCACCCGTCTTCTTCCGCGCAGCGCGGAACATGCCTCATGCGTCGTCAGACTGGAGCGGCACGGTCTCCTTCTGGCTGCAGGTCGATCCGCAGGGTCAGCTCGAACCAGGCTTCTGTGACCCGGTCCAGATCACGCCGCGGGCGTGGAACGATGCGGCGTTCTTCGTCGAGTTCGAGAAACGCCCGGAATCCATTCCGTTCCGGCTCGGGGTCTACGCGGATCTCGACGTCTGGAATCCGGCCAAACGCAAATTCGAGGAAATCCCGTCGAGCGAACGTCCCTTGGTCACGGTCACGAACCCGCCTTTTGCCGGCGGGAAATGGACGCACGTCGCGTTCACGTTCGAACGCTTCAATACCGGCAAGCCGGACGGCATCGCTCGCCTGTATCTCGACGGCGAGCCGCGGGGCGTACTGACGGCCCGTCAACAGACCTTCACCTGGGACGTTGAGCAAGCCATCATCGGCCTTGGCCTCAACTACATCGGACTCCTCGACGAGCTGTCGGTGTTCAGCCGGGCGCTGACGGCTGACGAGGTTGCGGCAGTGTATCGGCTGGGTGGCGGTGTGACGGCGCTGGTTCGCTGAGGCCCTTCGGCGACCCGCCTGCTACAATCCCGGCACCACCCTGGAGGACATCATGTCTGTTCGACCCTCCCGATCCTCGCGACGTTCGTTTCTTTCCGTTGCCGGGGCCGCGTCCGCGTTCGTGTGGATTCCGAAGCCGGTCAGGGGCTATACCGCGGCAGAAATGCTCGCCATGACGGACGGGGCAAACCCGAAGCCCGGCGTCTCGAAGTGGGAGCTCGACACTCCCGCGCTGTGCGTCGATCTCGACAAGATGGAGAAGAACATCGCGACGATGCAGGCGGCGCTGAAGAAAAGCGGCCTTCCCAGCCGTCCGCACTCCAAGACGCACAAGTGTGCGGCGATCGCGAAGTATCAGCTCGCCACGGGTTCGATCGGCATCTGCTGCGCCAAGCTCAGTGAGGCCGAGGCGATGGTGGCCAATGGCGTCGACAAGATCCTGATGACGACGTCGAACCCGTCGAAGAACAAGATCAAGCGGGCCATGGCGTTGAAAAAGGCGCACCCGAATTTCATTCAGGCTGTCGACGAAGAGCAGAACGCACGGGACCTGTCCGACGCCGCGAAGGCGGCAGGTGTCGTGGCGGACGTCGTGATCGATGTCGCGGTCGGCACCCGCAGCGGCATTCCGCCTGGCGAAGGAGCGGTCGCGCTCGCGCAGCTCGTCGACAAGCTGCCCAGCCTGAAGCTTCGCGGCATGCTGTCCTACGACGGCGGAGTGCAGCACGCCAAAGGGTTTGCCGCACGAAAGGAGCGTGCGCTCAAGGCGATCGAGCCGAACGTCGCCACGGTCGAGGGCATGAAGAAGTCCGGCCTGAACGTCGAGATCTTCAGCGGCGGCGGCACGGGCACCTACAACATCATGCAGGCGGTGCCCGGCTTCACCGACATCCAGGTCGGCAGCTACCTGTTCATGGACATGCAGTACCTGGCCATCGGCAGCGAGAGCGGCGATGAGGTGTTCAACGACTTCGCGCCATCACTGACGGTGCTGGCCACGGTGCTCAACAACCGTTTCCCCGGTCGATTGACGACGGACGCCGGCGCGAAGGCGCTCACCCTGAACACGCCGACCGCTGGTGTGATCGGCGAGCCGGGCATGGAGTACAACGCCGGTTCGGACGAGTTCGGCAGCATCCGGTTCACCTCGCCGCCGTCGAAAGAGTACAAGATCGGAGACTTTCTCGAAGTGATCGTGCCGCATTGCGATCCGGTGGTGAACGAGTTCGACCAGATGTACGGCATCCGGAAGGACAAGGTGGAAGTCGTCTGGGCGATTACCGGGAGAGGGAAGTCGCAGTAGGCGATGTCCGATACCGACAGGGATCGTCTGCGCCGGCCACCGTTCTATGTGCTGGTGCTGGTCGCGATCTACCTGAGCTACCTGGTGCTCGGCCCGTTCCTGGTCCCGCTGGCCTGGGCCGCCGTGTTTGCGATGCTGTTCCACAATCCGCAGGTGGAGCTCTCGGCCCGGATCGGCCGGACCCGGGCTGCGCTTCTGCTCACGGTGCTGACGGGGCTGCTGATCGTTCTGCCCGCCGTGCTGCTGGTCGCAGTCCTGGCTCGTGAAGCGACGCAGGTTGCCGACTACCTGCAGCAGTCTTCCCTGATCACGCCGCACCGGATCGAGGTGATCTGGGAAGCGGCGCGCGCCCGGAGCCCCCTGGCGCTGCCCGAGGATCCCACGGAGCTGATTCGCGACGGCGTCAGCCGGATCCTGACCTTCCTGGCGCCGCGTGCCGGCGCGGTCGTCGCCGATCTCTTCGCCACGCTGGGAACGCTGTTTGCGATGCTGTTCGCGCTCTTCTTCCTGATGCGCGATGGCGAGGCCATCGGCCGTGAGCTTCGCAGCCTGTTACCGCTGCCGCCGGCGCAGAGCGAGCGCGTGATCCGAGGCACGCGCGATCTCGTGATCGCCAGCGTGGGCGCCGGCATCCTCGTCGCAATCGCTCAGGGCACCATCGGTGGGCTGGCGTTCTGGCTGCTCGGACTCGGTGCGCCGGCCTTCTGGGGCGTGGTGATGGCGTTCTGTTCGCTCATCCCGGTGGTGGGCGCGGCGCTCGTGTGGGTCCCGGCGACGCTGTGGCTCCTGCTGTCCGGCAGCGTCGGCAAAGGCATCGCGATGGCGGTGATCGGAGCGCTCGGCATCAGCATGGCCGATAACGTGCTCCGCCCCCTGCTCTTGAGCGGCAGCACGCAAGTGAACGGGCTGATTATTTTCTTCGGCCTGCTGGGCGGCGTCGGCGCCTTCGGATTCATCGGCCTCGTGCTCGGCCCGGTGATCCTCGTGGTGACCGGCAATCTCCTGAGAATGTTTGCGCGTCCTGACCTGGTGGATACGTCCGCCGCTATTGAGCCTTCTCCGAGCGATTCGTCGGCGCACGCTGATTGAGCAGGTCGACCAGCGCCTGGCCCGGCGCAGGTATGGGAACGGCTCCATCCCGGATGATCTCGCGCGCTGTCAGCTTCTTGCCGTAGAGGTTCTCGTTGGCCTCGCCATCGCTGCGGAGGGTCGATCCCTCGAGCGAGACGCCGGCGAAGAGCCCGCGCGAGCGTGAATACGTCAGGATTTCTGCCCGCATCACGATATCGGTCGCGGCACCGGTGGTTCGGCCCTTGGGACCCGCCGCCGCGGAGGCGTCGGCGCCGAGCTTGACCTTGCTGCCGAGGACGGACTTCGCGCCATCCTCGTTCATGACGAGCAGCACGAAGTCGGTGGCCTGTCCGCCGATCTGGAAGCCGATGCTCCCGCCTTCGAGCGCGAACATGGCCGGCGCACCCCACTTGCCGTCGAAACGATCGCCGCCCCGGCAAACGATCGCGCCGCGGCCGTAGCTGCCGCCGATACCCACCGCCGCTTTCTTCACCGACGGGAACACGATGACGCACTCCGCGCGGTCCAGCAGATCCTTGGGTATCGACTCGGGCATCCCCAGAATCTCTCTCAGCACGGTCGTGGCGTTCTGCAGTCGCTCCGCTTCCTTGACGTCGTCGGCGAAGGCGGGACCTGCGAGGAGGACAATAGCGAGAATGGCAGCGAGATGCTTCACGAGCGCTCCTTTCTCTGCAGGATAGCGCAGTCGCATCCGGCCACCCAAGACGCGTTTTCAGCTCATCCGTCCAATCCGGCTCCATCCTGTGAAGGAGATGAGGTCGCGCTCATCCGACGAGCTGGAGTCCGCCGGCGTCCTCATAGGCGTGTCGCTTCCGACATTTCTGTTGCCCGCGGAACCCTGCAGCGGCGCTGCCGTCCTCGTTCGTAAGGGTGACTGCCCATGATCGGAGATTTCGCAGGATCCGCGACCGAGGTCGGCGATGATCAGCGGCCGAGTGTCCGGGAGCGGCTCGTCCGGCTTCTTCTCGGCGACGACATCTTCATCTCGTATTCGCGCGCCGACGGCGCCGGCTACGCCGCGCGGCTCGCCAGCGAGCTGACCAGGGCCGGCCTGTCCTGCCGGTTCGACCAGTGGGGTTCGAGCCCCGGCCGCACGGTTCCGGAGGACTTGTTGCGTGCGCTGCGACGAAGCGGCCTGTTCGTCCTGGTCGCGACAGAGATGGCGGGCGCGTCTCCGCAGGTCGAAACGGAAATCCGCGACTTCCTGAAGACGCGCCGCACAATCGTTCCCATCGATCTCGACGGCCGGATCCGATCGGCGCGATGGTGGCCACTCGTCGAAGGCCTGGCGATCGCGAAGCCCGAGCCGGTTCCCGACGTCCTGGATCGGATCCGGCACACTCTGACGTTCACCCGCAGGAACGCACGCTTGACGCGCCTCGCCGTCGCGGTGCTCGTGACGGTTGCGGGACTGTCAGTGCTGAGCGTCGTCGCCGGCAAGAGTGCAGTGGACGCGCTCGCGCGCGCGGGCGAATCGGCGCAACAGGCGGCGCGCGAGGGGGCGCGTGCGGCCGACGCGGCGGACGCTCGCGTGCGTGCGGAGGACGAGAGCAGGAAGGCATCGGACGAAGCTGGCCGCGCGCGCGGGGTCGCGCAGGAACAGCAGCGCCTCGCGGCACAGGCGGTCACGGAACGGCAAGTGGCCGAGCGCGAAGCGGAGCGGCAGAAAGTGCTCACCGCTGCGGCCACCGCCAACCGCAAGCTCGCAGAACAGGCACGCGACGCACACCAGCTCGCCGGCCGTGCCCAGAACGCGGTCGATGGCAGCCTCAATCCCATGATGGCCCTGGCCTACGGTGTTGCTGCACTCGCGCTGGCCCCGACGGTCGAGGCCGGCGACACGGTTGCACGAGCGCTGAGCCTGAGCCGCACCCCGGCTGCCGCGGTCAAACTCGGCTCCTACGTCAATCGGATCAAGTTCACCGCCAAGGGGCGATACGCGCTCGTCACGAGTCGGACCGTGGCCCCTGCCTATCGCCCGGTCGTCAGTGTTCTCAGGCGGGACACCCTCGCGGAAGTGGTGCGGGTCGAGCGCGACAAGATCGAGGCGTCAGCGGTGAGCTCCGACGAGCGCTACCTGGCGATAGCCGACGGTCGCGCCTGTGTGCTGATCATCGATATCGAAACAGGCCAGCCGGTGAGGTGCGTGCCGCAGCTCGGTGTCCGCGGCATCAGGTTCAGCAAGGATGGCCGATACATGAGCCTGACCAGCGTCCTGTCACCGACGGGGCAGGCAAGGGTTGACTCAGTGAGGCTCTGGCTGTTGAAGGACTGGACCTCCGCCCATCACCTCACCGTTCAGGCGGCGGTGCTCGGCGTCGCATTCAGCCGGGACGATCGGCGTCTCGCCGTGGCGATGGGCGCCGGCGCAGAGGCGATCTGCTACTGGTCTTTCCAGGTCGCCGCTTCATGCCAGCCGGTGTCGCTGCCTGCGGACGTCACCCAGGGTTTCGTGTTCGAGACCGATTTTCAGGACGTCGCGTTCACCGCTGATGGGAAGGCTCTGCGCGCCGGCAGCGTGACTGGTGCGGTGTCGGTCGACCTGACGTCCGGAAGCGCGACACGCTTCAGGAGTACCGGCGCACCGCCGGTTTTCGATCCGACCGGCACTGCATTCGTCGCCCGGCCGTCGGGAGGGATCGCGACACTGTGGGCCCGGGGGGAGGTCGTCGGCCATCTGGTGCACCCTGCCACAGTTCGCGAGGTGCGTTTCAGTCCGGACGCGCAGACCATTGTGACCACCTGCGACGACGGGCTTGTGCGGGTCTGGGACGCAGGTCTGGCACCCGGGCAGCAGAACGACTTCCTGGGATCCAACCGGCTTGTCGGGATTGTCAACCACGGAGCTCCGGCTTCCCCGACCGGCCCGAACCGGGCTGAGGCGATCAGCGCTATCGACATCGCGCCGCTGGGCGCGCTCCTGGCGACTGGCAGCCGCGACGGCTGGGTACGCACGTGGCAGCTCAGCGCACACCCGGCCTTCGGTCTCGGACGTCACGGCCAGTGGGTGAGCGGTGTCGCGCCGGGTCCCCTGCCGGACACGATTCTCAGCAGCGGCGACTATTACGGCCGGGTGTGGCGGTTGAATCCGCTGCGCGAAGCCGGACGGCTGCGTCGTCACGACAACGACGCGCACGGGGTTTTCATGAGTACGGACCGACGGATCATCGCGACGACGGGCGAAGACAGCCAGGTCTATCTGTTCGACGCGCAGACAGGCCGGCTCCTTCGCACGATCAGGAACGACGACCGCGAAGGCACGATCGAGTCTGCGCTCGCCGGCCGAGCCGCCTATCTGCTGACGGCGGGCGGCGGCCGGGTCAAGCTCTGGGACACGGCGTCAGGAGTGCTGGTTTCTGAGATGCAGACTCCTGCTTACGTCACCGCGATGGCGATGAGTCCGACCGAGTCGCTGGCCGCGGTCGCACAGCAGCGGCGAACCCTCCTCGTGAACACACGTGACCGGCTCAGCCTGGTCGCTGATGTCGAGAGCGTCGCTGATGTCACGTTCCTCGTATTCGATCGAACCGGCGATCGACTCGTCATTGGCCTGTCGAACGGGGATATCCGACTCATGGACGTCGCGACGAAGCGTGAGATCAGGGTCCTTCACCATCTCGATCGGGTGACGGCGGCGGACTTCAGTGCTGACAATTCGGTGCTCGTCACGGGCAGCTACGATCGGACCGTACGCGTGTGGGATCCTGCGCGCGGCATCGAGATCGCGCGTTTGACGCGCCAATATCGCATTGACGCAGTCGCATTCGTCGCCGGGGACGGCATGGTGGCGGCTGGCGGCCAGAACTATGTCGAGGTCAGCCCCTGGCGATCCGCCGACCTCGTCAATGCTGCTTGCGCGCAGCTGAAGAACCTCCAGGGCGAGTCATGGCAGCGGCTCGTCGGCCCGGAAATCACGCCAGCTGTCTGTGCGAGCCATTGACCGTGAGCCGGCAGACATCAGTGGGCACGCATCGCCTCGACCGGGTCGATCTTCATCGCGCGCCGCGCCGGCGCCCAGCACGCGGCGAGCGTCGTTGACACCAGGAGCACGGCCACGCCAAGGAGCGTCACAGGATCGGACGGTCCGACTTCGAACAGCAGGCTTCGCATCGTGCGCATCAGCAGCACCGCGCCGGTGAGGCCGATCGCCAGGCCGGCGACGGCCTGCACCGTACCTTCCTTCAGTACCTGCTTCAGGACGTCGGCGGGCCGAGCGCCGAGCGTCATCCGGACGCCGATCTCGCCGGTGCGCAGCGTCACGAGGTGCGCCATCACGCCGTAGATCCCGGCGGCGGCCAGGACGAGCGCCAGCGCCCCGAACACGCTCAGCAGGATCATCGTCGATTGCCGCGCGGCATTCGATCGTCCCGCGACATCTTCCATCGTTCGCACGTTCGACAGCGGCAGATCGGGATCGACGCTCCGGAGCGCCTCGCGCATCGCGGGCGCCGGAGACGGGCCGTCAGGGTCAGTGGTGACGACGAAGAAGACCGTGGTCCAGGGCAGCTGCCGAACCGGCAGGTACATTTCGGGGTTGACCGGCCGATCGAGCCCCCAGTTGCGGGCGTCGGCGATCACGCCGACAACTTCACGCCATTCTTCAGTCCCGCCCAGCCGAACTCGTTTTCCCACGGGGGAGGTCCCGGGCCAGTAGCGCTCCGCCATGGTGTGATTGACGATCGCGACGGGCAGGGACTTCTCGTGGTCGGTGGCGTCGAAGCGTCGGCCACTGACGAGCGTGATCCCCATCGCCTCGAAGAAGCCGGTGGTGACGGCGCGGATGTGCGCGCGCGTCGGGGTGTCGGGTGTCGGTTCCCGGCCCTCGATGCCAACGCCCATGCGCGAGTTCTCGTTGCCGAGCGGCAGGCGGCTGCTGGCACCGACCGCGTGAACTCCAGGAATCGCGGCGAACCGCCGCTCCACTTCGCTGAGGGCCGCGAGCCTCGTGTGATCGTTGGCGTACTTGCGGCCCGGCAGCGACACGAGCGCGATCGTGCGCCCCGCGATTTCGAAGCCGGCGTCGGTGTTCAGCAGCCGCTGAAAGCTGCGCAACGTCAATCCCGCTCCGACCAGGAGCAGCGACGCGAGCGCGATCTCACCAACCACCAGCCCCGTCCGCAGCCTGCGGCGGATATGCCCGGGAGACCGGCCCTCTTCTTTCAACGACTGATTGGCGTCCTCTCGCGCGATGTGCCAGGCCGGCAGCAATCCGAAGACGAGGCCGGTCAGGATCGACAGCGCACAGGTGAACAGGAGCACCCGGCCATCGAGGCCGAGGTGCTGCACACCGGCAAGAGGCACGCCGGCCGGGATCAATCCGCGGAGTACGCGGATCCCGAACAGCGCAACCAGAAGGCCGGCGGCGCCGCCGGCGAGTCCGAGCAGCACGCTCTCGGTCAGTGCCTGTCCGGCGAGCCGTCCACGCCCGGCGCCGAGCGCGGCGCGCACGGCCATCTCGCGCCGTCGCGAGGCGGCTCGGGCGAGCAGGAGGTTCGCGACGTTGACGCACGCGATGAGCAGGACGAAGGCCACGGCGGCGAACAGCATCAGCAAGCCGGAGCGGACCGGGCGGGCGACGTCCTCGGCGAGCGGCCGCACGTAAACGCCGTGTGTGCGGTTCGTGTCGGGATACTCCTTCTGCAGCAGTGCGCCCACCCGATCCATGTCGGCCCTGGCGGCCTCGATCGTGACGCCCGGTTTGAGGCGCGCGAAGACCTCGAGGGAATGATTCGACCGTGTCGGCGGCGTGGGCCCGCCGCTGAGCGGCATCGGCGCCCAGAGCTCGATCGTCGCGTCGGGAAACTCGAACGTCGCCGGCAGCACGCCCGCGACCTCGTGAGGCACGCCGTTGAGCGTGATCGTGCGGCCGACGATCTGTGGATCGCTGCCGAACCGGGTCTGCCACAACGAGTGTCCGAGGATCACGACACGATGCTGACCGGGCGTGGCTTCCTCCGGCCGGAACGTTCGGCCCAGGGCGGGTTGGATACGGAGGATGTCGAAGAAAGGCGGCGATACGCCGGCAGCGGCGAGGCGCACCGGTTCACCCGCGCCGGTCAGGTCTGCGGTGATCGATACGTAGGCGGCCATGTCCTCGAAAACCGTGTTCATCCGTGCCCAGTCGAGGAAATCGGCTGGTGCGACGACGTTGTCGAGGACGCCTTCCGCGGGCCGTTTCTCCCAGACTTTCACCAGACGATCCGGTTCGGGATAAGGAAGCGGCCGGAGGAGGATGGCGTCGACGGCGGAGAAGATCGCCGTGTTGCCGCCAATGCCGATGGCCAATGTGAGGACTGCGATGGCCGTGAGGCCCGGGTGCTTGACGAGCAGCCGCATCGCATACCGGGCGTCGCTGAAAAACGCGCGCATCCACCACCTCCAGCGTCCGAGTTCCAGGCGAGCCGTGCGCCGCCACTCCATGACCATCGCGAGCCGCTCGCCGGTCCCTTCGATCCAGGCATCGGCGACGGCACTCATCCAGAACCTGAACACCGACCCGCCGGCTTCACGCGTCGCGGTGAGTTGGCGCTCGAACATCCGCACCATGTCGGGGCCGAATCGCCGGCGGACGCGGGCCGGAAACGCGAGGCGCACGATCAGGCGGTAGAGTGCCGTCACGATCGCGGGAGGAGCCGCTTGGCCCTGGCTTCGAGCAGCAGCGATTCCAGGCGCCTCGCTTCCGCCGTGGCCACCGCCGAGCCGAGCGGCGTCAGCCTGAAATACCGCCGCCGCTCGTCGTCCTGCCGCCGATCGCGGAGGTCGCCGGATTCCTCGATGAGCCCACCCGCGAGCATGGTGCGCAGCGTCCTGTAGAAGTTGCCGGGCATCAGCCCTTCGAAGCCGCCGCGGGTCTGCACTTCGCGCACGAGAGCCCAGCCGTGCCGCTCACCGCCCGCAAGCGCGAGAAGCACCTGGAACACGAGCGGCTTCAGCGGGAGATGGGCATCGACGTCTTCCCCGCGTGGCCGGAGCATGGCGCGGAGAATAGTATCAAAATGACACTAGTGTCAAACCACGGGATCCGGGATCCGGGATCCGGGATCCGGGGTCCGGAGTTGCCGGAGCACCGGACGGGTACCGGATCGGCCGGGCTGTCCGCTCCGGCAACGCGGACTGTCCCTTTCTGCCCGGATTGCGCGGCCGTCGAACTTGGAAAACCCGGGAAAAACGATGCCTTGCGGCCTTCACGGCTGGTACGCAACTTGACTTTCGATCACGGTGGCCGGCTTTCTCGCCACTTGCCGCGTCTGAACTGTTATTTGGGGGGTGTTCGCGTGCTTCATCAGGACGGTTCTCTGCGTCGCTATCTTGCCGGGCTCATCATTACCGCGTCGCTCGCCAGCCCCGCGCTGGCGAAGGATTCCAAGTCGACCGCCGCGCCAGCGGCCGTTGCGCCAGCCTCCGTTCACATCGACAACTTCGGCCGCGTCAACGAGCGCTACTACCGTGGTGCGCAACCACGCGCGCAGGATCTCGCGGACCTCGCGAAGCTGGGCGTCAAGACCACGATCGATCTCACCAATGGCGACGGCGACAGCAACGAGGAGCGCCTGGCCGAGGCCGCGGGGCTGAAGTTCTTCAAGATCGCGATGGATACCCGGGTCGTTCCGACACTCGAGCAGGTCACGACGTTCCTGAAGATCGTGAACGATCCGGAAAACCAGCCGGTGTACGTCCACTGCGTCGGCGGCAGGCATCGCACCGGGGTGATGACCGCCATTTACCGGATGACGCAGGAGAACTGGACGCAGGACCGCGCGTTCCAGGAGATGAAGAACTACAAGTTCGGCGCCGACTTCCTGCACCCGGAGTTCAAGAAGTTCGTGCTCGCCTTCAAGCCGGCGCTGTTCGGCGTGCCGGTGCTCCCGGTCCTCGCTGAGGGCGGTAAGTAATTACTCCGAAAGGCCAGCACTGTTCCGGTCATTTGCAGAGCGTCAAATCCCAAGTTCCAAGCACCAAATCCCAAACGGGCTCCCAACGTCCAAGTCCCAAGTCAAATCCCAAGCCAACTTCCAAACCGTTGGGAGTTGATTTGGGAATTGGCTTGGGATTTGGAGGTTGGGAGTGCGTTGGAGCTTGGGATTTGGAGCTTGGGATTTGACACTCGAGAAATGACCGGAGGGCCCCTAGCGCCCGAGAGCACGCAAGAGCGCGGAAATACTCCATCGTTGCCGGCAGCGCCCGGGCTGTGCTCGAATGTCGCGCATCATGCTGCGTCATCTGCTGGCGACCCTGGCGTATCGGGCGGCCAAAGTCCTGCGCGACGTCCCCGTGGAGTTCGGCGAATTTCAGGCCGGTCCGGCGGCGCGGCGTCCCGTGCAAATCGTCGCGCACATGGGCGATCTGATGTCGTGGGGAATTACGCTCGCGCGCGGCGAGCACGTCTGGAAGGCTGAGGGGAGTGGCGACTGGGACATCGAGGTGAAGCGCTTCCTCGATCGGCTTGCCGGGCTCGACCGGGCGCTCGAGACCGCGGCGCTGCCGCCCGGAGCTGAAGAGAAGCTGATTCAGGGCCCGCTCGCCGACGCGCTGACCCACGTGGGACAGTTGGCGTTCCTGCGCGGACTCGCCGGCTGTCCGGTGCGGCCGGAGAGCTATGCGCGCGCGGACATCGTGGTCGGACGCGTCGGCCTGATTCAGTCTGCTCCCGTGCGGGAGTTCGACGGCGACGCCAGCCTGCCGAAGTAGTCTCCCGGTCACATGCGCAGATCCACCCGTCGCGAGTTCGTGCAGGCGCTGTCGGCCTCGACCGCGTTTGCACCGATCATGGCACCTCGACAACCCGCGAACAGCAGGCGGATCGTGGCCTACGTTGGCACCTACACGACGCCTCGCGGTACGAACCACGGCGAGGGCATTCACATCCTGGAGATGAATCCCTCGACCGGCGCGCTGACCCCGCGCGACGTGCTGAAGTCGGAGTCCAACCCCGCGTGGCTCGCATTGAACCGTGACCGCACGCGTCTTTACTCGGCGAACGAGGTCGCGACACCAGGCAGCGGCTCCGGATCCGTGAGTGCGTACGCCGTCGATCGCGCGACGGGGCAGCTCACCCTGCTCGATACCGTGAGCTCCGAAGGTGGCGGGCCGGCGCACCTGAGCATCCATCCGGGAGGCAAGCACGTGCTGGTCGCCAACTACGCCGGAGGGTCGGTCGCGGTGCTGCCGCTCGAACCCGACGGCCGGCTCGCGCCTGCGTCCGACGTCAAGCGCCACCAGGGCACGGTCGGTCCGGCGCAGGCGTCGAGCGCGCCGCCCGGGAGCTTTGCCGTCAGCGGCCACGATCGGCCGCACGCGCACATGATCGAAGCGGACCCGTCAGGCCGGTTCGTGCTCGCCGCCGATCTCGCGCTGGACCAGATTCTCGTGTGGCGATTCGACCAGGTGAAAGGCGCGCTGGCGCCGAACGATCCGCCATCGATCGCCTTGCCGCCCGGAGATGGTCCGCGTCACTTCGCATTTCATCCGAAAGGGCAGTGGCTCTATTCCCTGCAGGAGGAAGCCTCGACGCTCGTGGTCTTCGACTACGACGCGGCGAACGGCCGCCTGCGCGCGAAGCAGACGCTGTCGACGTTACCGCGCGGGTTCACCGGCACCAATTTCACATCTGAGATCGCCGTCTCGCCAGACGCACGCTTCGTCTATGTGGCCAACCGGCTGCACGACTCGATTGCCTGGTTCTCCATTCGCGCAGATGGAACGGTTGCGTGGGTGGGAGAGGAATGGACGCGCGGCGATTATCCGCGCAGCTTCGGCATCGATCCATCAGGACGGTTCATCTTCTCGTGCAACCAGCGATCGGACGCCATCACCACGTTCAGGGTCGACCCGAAGTCGGGGGCGCTGACGTTCACCGGCCAGTACACGCCGGTCGGCTCGCCTGCGCATATCATCTTTCTCGCCTAGTCCTTCCGGCCCTGAGCCCGTCGAAGGGCCGGAAGCCACGAGAAGACAAGCAGCCTGCCCGCCGTAGCGTGAAGCGCGAAGGTGGGTGGCTTCCGTCTTCAGGCGGACGGAGGCACCAGCAGTCCGATGCGAGAATCGATCAGTCGCCGCGGCGGGGACCTGTTCCTGCACGTCGAGCGCGTCTGGCACGACGTCAGGCATGGCGCGCGCGTGTTCGTCCGCAACCCGGCGCTCACCACGATCGCCGTTCTCTCGATCGCCTGCGGCACCGGCGCCAACGTCGCGATGTTCAGCGTTGCCGACGCGATGCTGCTGCGGCCGCTGCCGGTCTCGCGGCCGGACGAGTTGCTCGCGATCGGATTCAAGTCGGAGAAGGCGACGCGAGTCGAGCAGGGGCGCACCTCCTATCTCGACTACCAGGATCTGCGTGGACGCATCCGGGCCTTCGACGGCATCCTCGCTTACGACTACGAGACGGCCGGGATGACGCTCCGGCCCGACGATCCACCCCGCGTGCGCTTCGCGACGTTCATCAGCGACAACTTCTTCAGCGTGCTCGGCGTGCCGCTGCCGCTCGGCCGCGCCTTCCATGGCGACGAAGTCGCGGCAGGCGCCTCCGCCCGGGTCGTGATTCTCACTGACGCGGTGTGGAGGGCCGACTTCAACGCCGATGCCGCCGTGGTCGGCCGAACGATGACGATTGGCGGCCTGGATTTCACCATCGTTGGTGTTGCCCCGGCGTCCTTCGCGGGACTGCATCCGTTCGTGCGCGAAGCCGTGTTCCTGCCGATGGGGGTGCTTCCCCTGATCGGCGATGCGCACCCCCGCGACGTGCTCGAGAGGCGGCACGCGCGAACGTTCGAACTGAAGGGACGCTTGCGAACCGGAGTGAGCGTGGCCGAGGCACGGGCGGAGCTCGATGCGGTCGGACGGGCGCTGGAGCAGGCCTATCCGGAGTCCAACCTGGGATACGGCATCAGCGCACAGACCGAGCTGGCCTACAAGTTCGAGGGGCGTCCGCTCGATGCCTCGCTGATCGTGCTGTTGTTGACGCTCTCGATCGCGGTGTTGTGCGTGGCGTGTGCGAACGTCGCGGGGCTGCTGGCCAGCCGCGCGCCGGTGCGCGCCCGCGAGATGTCGCTGCGGCTGGCGATCGGTGCCGGCCGCGGACGCCTCGTTCGCCAGTTACTCACCGAGACCCTGGCGATTGCCGTCGCCGGCGGCCTTGCCGGCCTGGTCGTCGCGCAGGCCGGCATCGAGGTGCTGCGCGGGATTCAGTTCCCGTCGGACATGATCGCGCCGCCGGTGTTCGAGCTCGATCGGCGCGCGCTCGGAGTGAGCCTGCTCGTGGCGATGGCCAGCGCCTTCCTCGCAGGGCTGGGTCCCGCATTTCAGACTACGCGCGTCGACCTCGCCGGCGCACTGAAGGCGTCCGATCACGCCCGGCGCCGCCATCGGCCATCGGTGCGCTCGGCGCTCGTGGCGATCCAGGTGGCGCTCTCGCTCGTCCTGCTCACGGTCACGACCTTCACCTGGCAGACTTTCACCCGCGAGCTGCGGACCGGACCAGGCTTTCGGACGACCCAGATTGCCAAGGTCACCATCGACGCTGGCCAGGCAAACTATCGCAACGCCGATCTGTCGCGATTCTTCACTGGAATCCTGGAGGAGGCACGAGCGCTCCCCGGGGTACGGTCGGCATCGTTGACCTCCAGCATCCCGCTCTTTTCCTACAGTTTCGCCTCAGTCATCCGCGACGGCGAAGAGCTGCACGACGGTGAAACCGGCCGCCTCGCATGGGCTGCCAGCGTCGACGATCGGTACTTCACCACGATGGAGATTCCTCTCGTATCCGGCCGCGCCTTTACGCCTGCCGATCGGGTGGCGTCGGCAGGGGTGGCGATCGTGAACACCGTCATGGCTCGCCAGCTCTGGCCCGACGGCGACGTTGTCGGCAAGAGTCTGCGCGTGGTGGATCAGGGCGGCCGTGTGGTCACGATCGTGGGGGTTGCACAGCCCACCACGCAGCAGTTTCCCGGCGAACGCCCGCAGCCCGCGATCTTCTTTCCCTTCGAACAGCAGCCGCGAGGGCAAGTCGTGCTCCTCGCCCGGACCGAGGGCCCGTCGGCGTCGGTGCTCGAGGCTCTTCAGGCCGTGGCCCGTCGTCCCGATCCGTCAGTCCCGGTCTTCGACGGACAGACGATCGAGCGCTTCTATTACGTCCTGGTCACCGCGCAATTCGGCACGGTCGTGCGGATGGTCGCCGGCGTCGGGCTGATGGGGATGGCGCTCACGATGGTGGGACTTTACGGACTCGTGTCTTACGCGGTGAGCCGGCGCACGCGGGAGATTGGTATTCGGATGGCGGTTGGGGCCACGCACCGGAACGTGGTCCAGATGGTGCTGGGCCAGTGCATGGTCCCCGTCTGGCTGGGCCTCCCACTCGGGCTCGCCCTCAGCGCGGTCACGGCGTCTGCGCTGGTCGGCATGGTGCCGATCGAGTCACGGCTCACCGCCGGTGTGTATTGGTTCGTCGTGCCGGTGGTGGTCGCGGTCACCTCACTGGCCGCGGCCATCCCGGCCCGGCACGCCGCGCGCATCAATCCGACGGCCGCGCTGCGGTGCGAATGAGCCATAGCCAGCGTGTTCGAGCGTGAGCACACACCGAGTCGATTACGACGCCGTCGCAGCCAAGTACGACAGGCGCTGGGAAACGAGTCGCTACGACGGCGTGCTGGCGCTGCTCGAGCGCTTCATCGGCGGAACGCGTGAGCACGGATCCCGGGATATCGCCGAGGTCGGCTGCGGCACCGGGCACTGGCTCGCGGCGCTGCGGGATCGGGCGCGCAGGCATGCCGGAGTCGATCTTTCGACAGAGATGCTCAAGCGCGCGCGAACGGTCGCGCCGTTCGCGAGTCTCGCGCGCGCGCGCGCGGAGCAGCTGCCGTGGCCAACGGCGCGCTTCGACCGACTGTTCTGCATCAACGCGCTGCACCACTTCAGCGATCCCGACGCGTTCATCAGCGAGACCCGGCGTGTGCTTCGCCCTGGCGGCGGGTTCCTGACCGTCGGTCTCGATCCCCATACGGGCCTCGATTCCTGGTGGGTCTACGATTACTTTCCGTCGACGCTGGCGAGAGACCGCGCGCGATTCCAGCCAGCCGCCAGAATTCGCGAACGGTTGCAGGAAGCCGGGTTCGTCAGTACGAAGACCGACGTCGCCCAGCACCTGCCGCTCGAGTTGCGGGTGGACGAAGCGAAGCAGCGCGGGCTGCTGGACCGCGCGTCGAAGTCGCAGCTGTTGCTGCTGACTGACGCGGAATACGATGCCGGCCTCCGCCGGCTCACCGCCGAGCAGCCGGTCCTGCGTGCCGACCTGCGTCTATTCGCAACGACGGCTGTTCTATGAACGATCGGAGCCCGCTGATCGACCAAGCCGGGGCGCTTAGAGAGGCGCTCGGGTGATCCCCGCGGTGGTTGATTGCAGGAGCGTCAGGAGTTCAGGAGACCTGTAAAAATGATGCCGCGAACTACAATTTCTCCACCGGAGGTCCCCTGATGACGCGCGACGACACCCTCGAGGTCTTCAACCACCAGCAGGCTGCGTGGAACGATCGTGATCCTGTGGCGCTCGCGCGCGATTATGCCGACGACGCCACGATCATCAGTCCCATCTTCCGGACCGTCCAGGGAAAGGACGCGATCGTCGAGTCGTTTCGCGCGCTCTTCACCACGTTTCCGGACTGGCAGTACACGGCGAAGGAGCTGCTCGTGGACGGAGACACGGGCGCTGAAACATTCGTCGTCCAGGCCACCCACGCCCGCGAGTTCATGGGGTTGGAGGGGTCGGGCCGCAAGGTCGAGATCCAGGGCGTCCGGATCTTCAGGCTGAAAGACGGCCTGATTGCCTACGAACGCCGTTATTACGATTTCACGGGGTTTCTGATTCAGCTCGGCGTTCTGCGCGGCAAGCCGGCGCGGCCGGAGTAGGGCGCATCGGCACCGGGTGTCTGAGCCGTCCGCGATTGGCATCCCCGATCATCTTGCACTCAGCTCCGGGAGCAGCCGATCCCTCACCGCATCATCCACGTCGCGGGTGATCCCGGGTTTCGAGCGCGCCTTCGACGACACGTCGGTGTTGAACGCGACGACGTACGCCGAACGCGAGGGCCGGTGCAGGTAGAGGTGAGACAGGAAGCCGTTCTGGTTGCCGCTGTGTCCGATCACGTCGATGCCGTGGTGACGTTCGACGAAGAAAGAGAGAGCGGCATGAACATCGGTCCCACTTCCGCCTTCACCGTCGCTCGCGCGGATCACCGGCTGCCACATCTCCTCGAGTGAGCTCCGGCGAAGAACTTCCTGGTATTCGGGCCGCGCGGGATCGCCGATCAGGAATCCCAGGTACCGCGCCATGTCGGTGAGCGGCGCGTTCAGCCCGCCGTTCGATACCGTGATGCCGGTATCGAAGTCGAAGCGCATCTCGTCCAGTCCGGCGTCGGTCCGGACATAGCTGTGCGATCGCCGATCGCGCAGGTGATACGGCGCCCGGTCGAAGAACGTGCGGTGCATCTCGAGCGGCATCAGGATGTTCTTGGTGACGTACATCTCGTAGTCGTCGCCGGACAGCGTTTGGATGACCCGGCCCAGCAGGATGACACCCGGATTCGAGTAGCGATATCGGGTGCCAGGCTCGAACAGGACTTCGGTGTACGGAAACATCGCCACCAGCTGCGACCACTCCGCCGGCTCGAAGGGATGCCACGGCTTGTCGCCACCCCAAGGCCACGTGCTCGCCCGCAGCCCGGCGCTGTGGGACATCAGGCGCCGGATGGTGATGTGCGATGCATCTCCGAAGGGGTTGTGGATCTGACGGACCTCCGGCACGAACTTCACGACCGGATCGTCGAGCGTGAGCAGCCCGCGGTCGCGGAGCTGCATGATGGCGATGCCCGTGAAGGTCTTGGTAATCGACGCCCAGTGATAGATGGTGTCGCGATCGACCGGCCGCCGGGCGGCGTCCTCCTGGTAGCCGACATATTCCTCGGCCTCGACCTTGCCCCCACGAACGATGACCAGGCTGGCACCGACGATCCCGGCATCGGTCACCTGCTGGCGGAAGAAGCGGCGGAGACCCGTCCAGTCCTTCGACTGCGCGCCGAGCGCCATCGAGAATACGACGAGCGGCAGGACCGCGAGGACCCATCCGGGTTTGAGCATCCGGGGGATTGTAGGTCGAAGGCCGCCCGCAGCCTTCCGGCTGAAGAGCCTGTGAACAAGTCGATCGCCGGGGTGCTTGGACCGCTCAGCGGGTTGTATTCACGCTATTTCTTGAACAGGAGGGACAGGAGGCTAAGAAGAAAACCCTGTGTTTTCTCCTGATCTCCTGTCCCTCCTGTTCAGAATCCCAGCGCTGCGAGCACCCCGATTGCGACTGAAAGCAGCCAGACGGCTGTGATGGCGTGATTCACAGGCTCTGAAGCCGGAAGCTACCCATTCACACCCCGGTTATAGTTCCCCCGGAGGCTGCCGTGCCAGATTTCACCTCTCGCCGCGAATTCCTGAAGGCCGGATCCGCCGCCGGTCTGATGTTGGGAGCGTCACGACTGGAGGCCGCGCAGGCTGCGAAGCCGCGCGCCGAGGATCTCGCGCGGCTCATGATCGCCCCCGTGCTGCGCCGGGAGCTCCTGACCTCGCCGGTGCGTATCGAGTCGATCGACCTGATCAAAGCTGGCGACCAGTTCCTCGTGCGTGCGCGCTCGACTGATGGCGCGATCGGGATGAGTGTCGGGCATCCCGACGTCCTCGAGTTCACGTCGCCGATCCTGGCGAGAAAGGTGGCTCCCTTCTTCGTGAAGAAGGACGCCCGCGATCTCGAGACGCTCCTCTCCGAGCTGTACATCGCGAGCTCGAACTACAAGTGGCAGGGGCTGCCCTTCTGGGTGCCGGTGGCCAGCGTCGAGATCGCCATCCTCGATCTGCTCGGACAGGTCGCCCGGAAGCCGATCGGCGAGCTGTTCGGCCCCATCCTCAAGCGCGACGTCGCCGTCTACCGCGCCAGCGGCAATCGTGGCAACAGCGCCGAGGCGGAGATCGAGTACCTTCAGAAACTGGTCAGCGAAATCGGCGCAAAAGCCATCAAGTTCCGGCTCGGCGCGCGGATGCGATACGACGACGCGTCGACGAAGCGCGATCTGGCGTTGATTCCGCTCACTCGCAAGACGTTCGGCGCAGGAATGGCGATCCACGCCGACGCCAACAGCTCTTACGACGTGCCGATGGCACTTCGAATCGGCCGGTTGATGCACGAGCAGAAGTTTGCCTTCTTCGAAGAACCCGTCCCATTCGATTTCTACGACGAAACGAAGGAAGTCGCCGACGCGCTGACGCTGCCGGTGGCGGGCGGCGAGCAGGACAGCAGCCTTCGCCGTTTCCGCTGGATGATCGAACACCGCGCCGTCGACATCGTCCAGCCCGACATCTTCTATTTCGGCGGTTTCATCCGATCGATTCGCGTGGCCCGCATGGCCGCCGCGGCGGGAATGGACTGCACGCCGCACATGTCCGACGGCGGTCTGGGCTATCTCTATGTCGCCCACTTCGCGTCGTGCGTTCCGAATGCGGGGCCGTTCCAGGAGTACAAGGGACGGGACGATACCCTTCCGGTTTCATCGGACACATCGACGCTGAACTGCGTCAACGGCATGCTCAAGGTGCCGGGTGGTCCGGGTCTCGGCGTCACCATCGATCCCGCGTTCGTCGCGAAGGGCGATGTGATTCGCTAGAGCGCCATGCGACGAATCCTGAGGTCCCTGTTGGTCGCCGCTGCGGGCGCTGCGTACCAGGCGCAGGCCCCGCAATCGGGCAGCGTCCAGGAAACGTTCCGGACGGGCGTCGAGCTCGTGCGGCTCGACGTCTCCGTGCTCGACCAGGATCGGCGGCCGATCCGGGGGCTGACGGCGCAGGATTTCACGATCCTGGAGGACGGCAAGCCGCAGCCGATCGCCGCGTTCTCGGCGATCGACATACCAGACGCTGTCGCGCCGGCGGCCGGATGGATGCACGACGTCGGCTCCGACGTCGTCACGAATCAGCTCGACGTGCGGCGGGTCGTCGTCATCCTCATGGACGACGGCAATACGTCCGTCGACGACGGCGCGCCGAAAACCGCGAGACAGATTGCGCGGGCGGTCATCGACAGGCTGGGCCCGAACGATCTGGCCGCGGTGGTGTTCACCTTTCAGGGGAAGTCACAGAATTTCACCACCGACCGGCGTCAGCTGATCGCCGCGGTCGAGTCGTTCGTGCCGAAAGGGACTGCGGCCCCGGGCAAGTGGTCGGTCACCCCGAATCCTCTCGGAGCACAAGCGTTGGCCGGCCCTCTGCTTGGATGCCAGATCCCCGGCTTCCCGAACTGCCTGACCAGGACTCTCACGAGTGTGGCCAGTGCGCTCGAGGACACACCCAGCGGTCGCAAGACGATTGCGTTGATCAGTTCCGGTGTGCCCTACAACTTCTCGATGGAGAACCTCAACCTGGCCAACGACGTCGACGATCTGCAGCAGACGTTTCACAATCTCCAGCGCGCCAATGTGAACGTCTACCCGTTCGATCCGCGAGGGCTCACCGCCGACGGCATCATTTCCGAGAGGATTGACTCGCTGCGTATCTTCGCGGACCACACCGGCGGACGTGCCACCGTCGCAACCAATACGCCGTGGGAACAGGTGCCGCAGATGTTCGCGGAGAACAGTTCCTACTACCTCCTTGGGATTCGGCCGTCGGACAACGGAAAGCCCGACGCCTTCCGCCGGATCGCCGTCAAGGTGGCCCGTCCTGCTGCCGAAGTACGGGCGCGCGCCGGTTATTACCCCGCGCTTCGAAAAGCGCGGTCGCGGACCAGCAAGTCCGCTCCACCGCTGACCGGTCTCGACCAGGCGTTTGGCGCTGCGCTGCCATCGGGCACCTTGCCACTCGAGGTGTCGGTGGTGCCGCTTGCGGCAGGCGATGGCCGGCAGGGTGTCGTGCTCGTGACGACGAGCGTGCGCCGGCCGGTCACGGAAACGATCTCGACGGAGCGGCTCGCCGTCCGGACGGCGGCCGTCGACATCTCGACCGCAAAGGAACTGGCGTCACATCGGCAGACCGGAGAACTGACGCTGCGGCCGCACGCGACCGGCGAGCGCCGGTTCGAGCTGCAGTCGCGGCTGACGGTCCGCCCGGGCCGATACGAGATCCGCGTCGGCGCCGAGGTTTCAGGTTCGGCTGGAGGTGTTTTCACGCCGGTCGAGGTGCCCGACTTCTCGAAGGCCCGCCTGTCGATGTCGGGACTGGTTCTGGGACTCCGGCGAAGCGTTCAGGATGACGGCCTCGCGGGCCTGCTGCCGATCGTTCCGACCGCCGCGCGCGAGTTCACAGCATCCGCTCCGGTGACCGCGTTTCTGCGCGTCTACCAGGGAGGCAGGAGCGCACCGGTTCCGGTGGAGATCCGTCTTCGAACTGTGGACACCTCGATGCGGACGGTCGCCGAGGAGTCCGCACACCTCGAGCCCGACCGATTCCAGTCCGGCCGCTCGGCCGATTGTCAGTTCGAGCTGCCGTTGTCGCGCCTCGCCGAAGGCGAGTACCTGCTCACCGTTGAAGCGTCGGCAGCGAAGACATCAGTCCGTCGCGAGGTTCGCTTCCGCGTGGCGGCGAGCGAGCGGTGATCGCAGAAACTGCGCCGCCCACCCGGCTTGCAGTGAGCTGATCTCGCACTGATCACGACACCGGGCCCAAAATCCTTCGCGTTTCCCGTCGCGACTCCGCGGCAGTGTTCGTGCAGCCCTGCTCGCGCATGCACTACAACGATGCCCCCCGCCGCTGTGTCTACATCATCCGCAGTGTGAAGGAACCGGACCGGCAATACATCGGGCGGACTGCCGATGTCGCGTCGCGCCTGGCGTCCCACAACGCCGGCGAATCGCCGAAAACGGCGCGCCAGGCACCGTGGCAGATCGTGGTGCTCGTGCAGTTCGTCGACGAACGCCGGGCGCTCGGTTTCGAGAAGTTCCTGAAGTCCACCTCGGGACGGGCGTTCGTCAAACAGTACTTCGGATGACGTCAGTGCGGAAATCGGGCGTGGTCTGGCCCGGTCTAGCACTAGCGACACTACGCAGCACGAAGACTCATCCGACCTGCAGCGGCTCGGGCTGCGCATGTGCCGGCAACGTGAACGAGAACGTCGCCCCCGTGCCGCCGCCCGCGCTCGCCCAGATCGCGCCGCCGTGCGCCTCGACGATCGATCGGCTGATCGCCAGGCCAATCCCGATGCCATCGCTCTTGGTGGTGTAGAACGGCTCGAAGACCTGTTCGACGTCGAGTGCGGGCAAGCCGGAGCCGGTGTCGCGCACGCTGACCTGGACGCCGTTGTCGGTTGATCGCGACTGCACCGACAGGACGCGGCGTCGCGGCCCGGCCTCGAGCATCGCATCCACCGCGTTCAGGGCCAGGTTCATGAGCACCTGCTGCACCTGGACCTTGTCGGCCTCGATGACCGGCAGCGACTCGTCGAGCTCCAGTTCCAGCTGCACTCCGGCGTCCCGCAGGCGGGTCCGCACGAGATCGAGGACGTTCCTGATGACGCCGTTGAGATCGGTCGGCGCCCTCGAGACCGATCGGTTGGCGAACATCTCCCTCGTTCGCCTGACGATCTGTCCCGCGCGCCGGCTGTCGGCGACGAGATCCTTCAGGGCCCCCCGAAGATCGGCCTCCGAGACCGCGGAATCCATCCAGCGCAGGCAGGTGTTGGCATTCGTGGCGATGGCGGCCAACGGCTGATTGAGCTCGTGGGCGATTGACGCACTCAACTCCGCGAGCGCGGTGACGCGGCCCATGCGCACCAACGTGTCGTTGGCGTGCTTCAGCGCGTCTTCTGCTTCCTTCCGGCCGGTGATGTCGGTATACGTGCCGGTGAGACGGTTGACGGCGCCGTCGACACAATCGGCAATCGCCGCGCGGCTCAGGATCCACCGCTTCGAGCCATCTTTTGCGATCAGCCGGCACTCGGTCTCGTAAACCGGGCTCGTTCCACTGGTGAAGTCGGTCAGCCGCGAGCGGACATCCTCGAGGTCGTCTGGACAGACGAGGGCATACCAGCTCGAGATCCGGTCGTCGAGCTCGGGTTCCGAGTATCCGAGCAGTTCCCGAAGGCCGCCTTCAACCTGCAATGTGCCCGCTTCCACGTCCAGGTGCCAGACGCCGATGCCGCCCGCGGCCGTCGCGAGCGCGAAGCGCCGCTGTGCCTCACGCAGCGCATCTTCCGACCGGCGCCGAGCGGTGATGTCGCGGACGATGCTGAGGACGCGATCGTCATCCAGCCCGATCAGGCGCGCCTCGAACTGGCGACGCTCGCCGCCCACATCGAGCGAGTACTCCACGACCGAGGGTTCATCGGGAGTCACGGCCCTGAACGCGGGCTCCAGGAGCGCCGACAGGTCGGGCGGCAGGACCTCCTTCATGTTCCGGCCAAGGAACAACTCAGGTGCGACGAGCAGGTCCGAGTTGCTCGGGGCGTAGTGCTTCAGGTACACACCGTCGCGGGTCTGCAGGAACATCAGGTCGGGCAGCGCACGAAGCGTGGCACTGTTCTGCTGCTCCATCGCGACGAGGGAGCGGTGCTCGGCGCGGTTCTGTTCGAGCAGCCCGGCGATCAGGATCAGCGGTACGGCCATCGTCGACAGGAACAGCTGCACGCCGACGATGGCGTCCCCTGGCGTGGAGCTCGCGAACGCGCCTCCCTGCATCGCGCTGGAGACGGTGAGCAGCGTCGTGCAGAGCAGCGTCAGCGACAGCCCCGCGCCGCCGAACCGGACCGCGGCCCACAGGAGAAACGGCGCCGGTGCGTAGAGCGCCAGAGCAACGTTGACCGCGGTCGCCTGTTCGACGAGCCTCACGACCGTGTGGGATGCCACGAGACCGGCAAACACGAGGACGAACTCGGCGATCCTCCAGGCAGGAGTCGCCTTGGGCTTCGACCGGATCCAGGCCCAGATCGTCACGATCGCCGGGACCAGAATCAGCGTGGCGATGCCGTTCGAGACGGTCCGGAGCCGCCAGGCGTTCATCAGGTCCGGTGACCATCCAATCGACACATAGGCGTGAAGCGGGATGAGCGATGCCAGGGCCGGCCCGATGACGCACGCACTCACCAGGAAGGCCAGCGCGCGATGCAAGTTTCCGAAGGGCTGCGTCGAATCGGAGAATCGTCTGACGAGCCAGGCCGACAGTACCGCCTGGGTCGCATTCGCGAGAAACTGGACCGGCCACGCCGTTACCGGCACGCCGTTCTGGGTGTGCGCCGCGGCATGGGCGACGAGCGCGCCGCCGAGAAGCCATCCCCAGGTCTGTGGCGGGTTCAGCAGCAGCGTTGCCGTGAGTACGGCGGTCGGCGGCCAGAAGAACGAGATGCCGCTCCCCGGGAAGCGCCACGCGAAACCGAGCAGGGCCCCGACGTAATAGCCGGTCGCGACGGCCACCACCGGCAGCCAGAGGGCGGATCGCCACGCGAGCCTGCGCGTCGCGAGCGCCGGTGCCACCAATTCGCCGACCGCCCCCCGGGTCTCCATCGCGCGCGTAGTGTAACGGCAGTTGGCTGGTCCAGCCGCTTCTGCCGCTATTTCTTTGGAAATCGCGGGTTTGCCTTGATTTCGCGAATCTGCAGGATGTGCCGCTGCTCGTGCGTCGAAATGAGCAGCGCCCACTGGTAGGCGTCGCAACCCTGGCGCTGAACGATGTGTCCGCGAAGGTCGTCGCTGGTGGTCCTGATGTATTGGAGCAGCCGGTCGTGATGCGTCCGGTAAGTCGCGAGCGCGGCGGGCATGTCGCGCAGATCTCCGGCGGGGCGCTCGCCGGGGATCGCCTGCTCACGCCGCGTGCGATCGATCCCGTACCAGAGAACATCCGCATCGGACATGGCGCTGTTTCGAGCGCCGGCCGGCCGCTCGAGGGCGGCCTGCAGATCCCGCCAGTAGATCGGTGCGACGACCACGAGGTGGTCGACGACCTGCGCAATGCTCCAGGCGTCCGGGTCAGGCTGGAATGCGATCTGAGCCGGGGTCAGCCCGGTGAGTTCATCGGCGAGCCAGGCGGCGCTCATCTCCAGGTGGGCAACGAGATGCTGCCGCTCCGTGGCCGTCAACGGTGCCGCCGGAAGCCGCGCCGTGCTCACCGTGGCGATGAGAACAAGGATGGCGATGCTTCGGAACATCGAAACCTCCTTATGGTCAAATCCCAAGCTCCAAATCCCAAGCTCCAACGGTACTCCCAACGTCCAAATCCCAAATCAACTCCCAACCGGTTGGGAATTGGTTTGGGATTTTGCTTGGGATTTGCCCCCTCCGGCCAATCGTCATCCCCCCGCGTCTTTACCAATCAGTGCTGTTCCGCCTCCAGCCGGCCGTACTTGCGGCGCTCTGCCTTTTCGTGAGCCTTGCCGGCTCGCCTGCCGCGGCCGAGGCGCAAGTCGTTCCTCCATCTCAAGAGCAGCCCGCAGAACCTCCCGTGTCGCTGGATCGAATCCGGGAAGGCGTCGCCCGCACGCCGGCGCTGAAGCTCGAGCAGAAACAGCCGACACCGACTTTCAGAACGACGACCGAAGGGCGGCCGTTGATGCTGCCCTTCCACGAGTACCTGCGCAAGGAGCTCGAGTTGACACCGTTGCAGCGGCAATCGGCGGACTGGGCGTCGCGCTGCTGCGGCATCGATCTGGGTCAGGTGTTCAAGGGCGTGGGAAAGGCCTGGGGCCGGCGCAAGGCCCGCCACCTTCGTGAGCGGATCGGCCAGGAGCTCGCCGACCTGGAGACACTGCGAGCCGCGAGCGGCGACACGGTGAAGTGACGAGATTCCCGTCCGAAGCTGCCTCCGAACGTGAACCCAAGAGACGCGCTCCATATCGCCATGTCACTGGTGCAGACGTTGCATCGTTGGAACCCATTCAGGCTCGTGGGAGCCTCGGGTACCTCATCGGAGCGCAAACATCCATGCGAATCGCACAGGTCGCGCCACTCTGGGAGAGCGTGCCGCCCAGGCTGTATGGCGGCACCGAGCGAGTGGTCGCCTATTTGACGGAAGAGCTCGTCCGGCTGGGTCATCACGTCACACTCTTTGCCAGCGGAGATTCGGACACCTCGGCTACTCTCGTCCCCGCGTGCCCGGAAGCGCTGAGGCTCGGGGGAGCATGCCGGGATCAGGTGGCACCGCACGTCTGGATGCTCGAACAGGTGGCTGCCAGGGCGCGCGAGTTCGACGTCATCCATTTCCATCTTTCTCAGCTTCACTTTCCCGTCATGCGGCGCCTTCCGCACGCGACCCATGTCACGACGCTCCACGGGCGTCTCGATCTCGAGGAACTACAGCCGCTGTACCGGGAGTTCACGGACATGCCGGTCGTGTCCATCTCGGATGCGCAGCGGGATCCGTTGCCCGATGCGGGCTGGATCGCCACGATCCATCACGGTCTGCCACCGGATCTGTTCTCGGTTCACCCCGGCGCCGGCACATATCTGGCTTTCCTCGGACGCGTGTCGCCCGAGAAGCGCGTGGATCGCGCCATCGCGATCGCCACGGCTTCGGGCGTGCCGTTACGAATTGCCGCGAAGGTCGACCCGGCCGACCGCGAGTATTTCGAGCGCGAGATCGTACCGCTGCTCGACAATCCGCTGGTCGAGTTCATCGGCGAGATTGGCGAGCGCGAAAAGAATGGGTTTCTCGGGAACGCGAAAGCGCTCCTCTTTCCCATCGACTGGCCCGAGCCGTTCGGGCTCGTGATGATCGAAGCCATGGCCTGCGGCCTGCCGGTGATCGCGCTTCCCGGCGGCTCGGTCGAGGAGATCGTCGAGGACGGTCTCAGCGGGTTCATCGTCGACACCGTCGAGGAAGCCACGACGGCGGTGCGTCATCTCGACCGGATCGACCGCCGGATCTGTCGCGAGCGGTTCGAACGGCGATTCAGTGTCCGCCGGATGGCCTCACAGTACGTCGACGTGTATCGCGACCTGGCCGCGACACGATCGGGGCGGGTGGCGTAGCTTCGCCATGGCCGAAGTCGTAAGCCTGGAAGAACACTTCGCGATCGTCGCCGACAGCGACTATGGCGCGCGGCCGGGGCGCGTGCTGAAGCATGGTGATACGTTCGGTGTTTTCGATCTCCACGGCGACATCATCGCGGTCGAGAACGGCGACCAGGGCCTTTACCATGCCGGAACGCGATTCCTCTCACGCTTCGAGCTGATGCTCGGCCGCAGGCGTCCGTTTCTCCTGAGCTCCACCATCAGTACGGACAACACGATCCTGGCGGCCGACCTGACCAACCCTGACGTGGTACGCGGCGACCATCTGGTAGTGCCCCGCGGGTCGCTGCACATCTCCAGGACCCGCTCGTTGTGGGACGGTCACAGCGTCGAGCGGATCCGGATCACGAACCATTCGCCTCATCCGATCCAGACCCCGCTCGCGTTGCACTTCGACGCGGATTTCGTTGACGTCTTCGAGGTGCGCGGCACGCGCCGCGAACATCGCGGCCGCCGGACCGGCGACGACGGCGCCGTCGATCACGCCGTGCTGCGATACGAAGGGCTCGATCGAGTCAACCGGCAGACCGTCATCCGATGGGATCGGCACCCGGCCCGGTACGACACCAGCGCCGTCGTGTTCTCCATCACGCTGGAACCGCAGGAAGTCACCGAGCTCGAGGTGTCGGTCGCGTGTGAAGCCGGCGGACCGCGAACCGACGTTCGGTTCTCCGAGGTCGTCAACCGCGCGAAGGACGCCGTCGCCGAACGTGCGACGCGCGACTGTCGCGTGGTCAGCTCGAACGAGAGCCTGAACCGCTGGTTCAGCCGATCGGGTGCCGACCTCCACATGATGCTGACCCGAACCCCGCAGGGCGTCTATCCCTACGCAGGCATTCCGTGGTTCAGCACGCCGTTTGGCCGGGACGGGATTATCACGGCCCTGGAAACACTGTGGGCATCGCCGGACATCGCACGCGGCGTGCTGACGTTCCTCGCGGCGACCCAGGCCACGACGTACGCTGAAGTGCAGGACGCGGAGCCGGGCAAGATCCTGCACGAGATGCGGAATGGCGAAATGGCGGCGCTCGGTGAAATCCCCTTCGGCAAGTACTACGGGAGCGCCGATGCCACGCCCCTGTTCATTGTCCTGGCCGCGGCGTACTTCGAACGCACCGGTGATCGGGAGCTGATCGATCAGCTCTGGACGCACATCCTCGCGGCGGTGCAGTGGATGGAGACGTTCGGCGATCGAGACGGCGACGGATTCATCGAATACGCGCGGCGCAGTCCCACCGGCCTGGTCCAGCAGGGGTGGAAGGATTCATACGATTCCGTGTTCCATGACGACGGCACGCTCGCGCCCGGACCGATCGCCCTGTGCGAGATTCAGGGATATGCGTATCAGGCGTGGCGTGGCGCCGCGCGCCTGGCGCGGCTTCGCGGCGAACTCGACCTCAGCAGGGACTGGCGTCTGCGCGCCATGCAGCTGCGATCACGATTCGATCAGGCGTTCTGGTGCGAGGAGCTCGGGATGTTCGCCCTGGCCCTCGACGGCGCGAAGCAGCCGTGCCGCGTGCGCGCCTCGAATGCCGGGCACTGCCTTTTCAGCGGGGTGGCCACGCCGGAACGCGCCGCGAGGATCGCTGACGTGCTGATGACCGACGCGATGTTCTCAGGCTGGGGGATCCGCACCGTTGCGGCGGGTGAGGGGCGCTACAACCCGATGTCCTATCACAACGGATCGGTCTGGCCGCACGACAGCGCGATGGTGGCTGCCGGCCTCGCACGATACGGGTTCACCGGCCCGGCCACGCGCATCCTGTGCGGGATGCTCGATCTGAGCCAGGCAGTCGATGCGCACCGGCTTCCGGAACTGATCTGTGGATTCCCTCGCCAGGGCGGCGAGTGGCCGACGCTCTATCCGGTCGCCTGCGCGCCGCAGGCCTGGGCCGCGGGTGCCGCGTACATGCTGCTCGGTGCCTGCCTGGGACTCGAGATCGACGCCGCATCGCGGCGCGTGTCGTTCCGGCGATCGATGCTGCCCGACGGCGTCGACTGGATCCGGCTGACGAACCTGTCCGTTGCGGATGCCAGGCTCGACCTGCTGCTCACGCGGCACGCCCAGGACGTCGGCCTCCAGGTGCTCCGGCGGGAGGGGCAGGTCGAAATTTTGTGCGTGAAATGACAACGTCGCGGGTTCGGGGGTTCGCGGGCTCGCGGGTTCGAAGCCGGTGGAACTCAGGGGCAACCAGCCGCCTGGATTGTGCCTGTTGCCTCTGGTTACCATCAGCCTCCCGAACCCGCGAACCCCCGAACCCGCGAACCCCCGATTCTCGATTCACTCGACACGCAGCGCGAGGATCGGATCGATCGTCGCCGCCCGCCGGGCCGGTATCCAGGTCGCGACGAGCGCCACCGTCACCGCGATGGAGGCGACAGCCGCCGCCAGCCCGGTCATGCCGGATGGAGGCGCCTCTCCCTGGAGTGTGGCCATGAGCCTCACGACGATCACGCTCAGCGTGAGCCCCAGCGCCATGCCGGCGACGCTCAATTTCAACCCGCGCATCAGGAACCACCCGACGACCTGCTGTCGATCGGCGCCGAGGGCGGTCCGGATGCCGATCTCACGTACCCGCTGGCGCACGGCGAACGCGACGACGGCATAGAGGCCGATCGCGGAGAGGAACAGCGCCAGCACGCCGGTTCCACCGACGCCGCCGATAATCCGTCTCAGCGAGCTGCGCTGCTCGGACGCGATCGCGTCCAGCGTCCGGGCGCTGACGATCGGGAGGTCGGGCGCCTCGGCAACGGCCAGCTCGCGAATGACGGAGAGCATCGGTTGCGCGGGCGCCTGCGTCCGGATCAGGAAACGGCCGGTGATGCGGACGTCAGACACGAACCCGCGCATCTCGTCCCCGCTGTCCCGCAGTCCCGCCCTGGTTTCGTCGACCACACCGACGACGGTGAACGACGTTCCGCGTCGAGTTGGGGAGATGCTGACGATCCGGCGTCCGATCGGATCGGCCCCGGGCCAGAGCCGGTTTGCTGACGCGGCGCCGATCACGACCGACGTCCGATCCTCGTGGAGCGCGGTGAAATCGCGCCCCCGGATCACGGGCATGCCCATGAGAGAGAAGTAGCCGGGTGGTGCTGCCTGGGCGCGGACGGCGATCGGGCGTTCTGGCTGGTCAGCTGCCTGGTCGGCGCGGTGAACGACGATCTCGAAGTAGTCGTCGCTGTTTTCCTGAGGCACGACGGCAAGAACGCCGGGCAAGGCGGCGAACCGGGACTGCAGCCGCCGGAGCGTGTCTTCGCGGGCCTGGTCGATCGCGCCATACCGCGGATTGGTGTTGAACCGCACGTCGAGCACCCGATCCGCGTGGACCGGCGACGGTATCTTCCGGAGGTCCTCGCGCATCTCGAGAATCAACGCGCCCATCCCGAGAAGCAACGGCTGCGTGAGCGCGATCTGCGCGACCACGAGCCCCGACTGGAGACGGGAGCGTGGCACGACCACACCGCCCACCGAGTCCTTGAGGACTTCCGAGAGTGACACCCGGGTCCCGTGCAGCGCGGGCGAGAGGCCGAAGATCACTCCCGCGACTCCCGCAACCGTCAGCGTGAACAGGATGACGCGCCAGTCGATCACCATCACCGCGTCCGCAATGCTCGCCTCGACGAAGCGGAGCAGGATCCAGAGGACCAGGAGCGCCAGCGCTCCGGCCGTCACTGCCAGCAGCACACTCTCGGTCACCAGCTGGCGGACGATCCGCCGCCGCGCGGCGCCGAGCGAGAGGCGCACCGCGATCTCGCGGCGGCGCGCGATGGCGAGCCCGGCCAGCAGCGCGCTGACGTTCGTGCACGTGACCAGGAGAATGAGCAGCGGAATCATCAGGCTCGAGGCCCGCGCGAGCAGGTTGGGCGTTTCGCCCGATGGCGGAAAGTAATTGCCCGCGAGCATCGGCACGACGTCGGTGGAGCGGTTGCCGGGCGGCCGGGGTCCCGTCGTGAGCTGCGTCGATCGCGCACCGATCGCGTCGACCGTCGGCAGCGCCTGGTCCGGCTCGATGCCCGGTTGCAGCCGCGCGGCAAGCCCGAGAAACGCCGGATCGTAGCTCGTCAAGTCGATGCTCGAGCGCAGCAGCAGCGGCCGGGTGCCGAGGGGCAGCCACACCCGCATCTGCGAGCCGCCCGTCCTCGCGCCGGCGAACCGCCGCGGCGCCACGCCGACGATGGTGACGCTCGTGCCGTTCACCTTCAGCGATCGGCCGGCGATGTCGGGCGCGAGGTCGAACCGCTGTTCCCAGAGCGCGTGGCTGATGACCGCGACCAGCGGCGGTTCACCGCCATGATCGGGCGCCTTCTCCGGGAGGGTGGTGCCCGCCGCCGGACGCACGCCGAGGACCTGAAAATAGTTTGCGGTCACGAAGCTGGCGGCGCCACTGAACAGCGTCTCGCCGGCCGCGCCGCCGCTCGAGCCGATCACGACATCCGACGAGCTCCACGCGGCGACCGACGCGAAGAGCGCCGTTTGTGAGGCGTAGTCGCGGTACTCCGGATAGGAGAACTCTCTCCCGATCGCGATCCCTCCGCGCTGGACGATCCCCCGAATCCGGACGACCGAATCATCCGGCGTGATGCCCGGAACCGGGCTGTTCACCATCGAGGAAATGAAGATGAACAGCGCGGCGTTGAATCCGATGCCGAGCGCGAACACGACGACCATGGTCACCGCTGAAAACGGGGTGCGCGAGAGGCGCCGTACACCGTAGCGGAGATCCGCGAGCACCGATTCGACCCCGCGGCCGCCACGCGCGTCGCGCGCCTCTTCGGTGATGGCGGCGACGTTCCCGAACTCCCGGCGCGCGGCCGCGCGTGCCGCGTCCGGAGGCAGGCCGGACCTCTCGAACCGCGCCGCCGCCCGTTCCAGGTGGGCCGCCATCTCTTCCTGCATGTCGCGCTCGAGGCGGGCGCGCAACACGATCGACCGGAGCCACAACCCGAGCCGGGTGATCATGAGACGCGAAGAATCGCGGTCAACGCGCCGGAGAACCGCTGCCACGCTTCACGCTGATCGCCGAGGTGCCGGACACCGGCGCGGGTGACCGCGTAGACCTTCGCGCGGCGGCCGTTCGGCGTGGCCTGCCACCCGGCGCGGATCAGGCCGCGCTGTTCGAGCCGGTAGAGCGCCGGGTAGAGCGACCCGGCGTTCACCGTCAGGACGTCGGCGGTCGTCTGCTGGATGCGCAGCGCGAGATCGTAGCCGTTGGTCGGCGCCGCGCGGAGCAGCTGCAGCACGATCAGATCGAGCGTGCCCTGGAGCAGCGGCGTCGCGGGCGATGGCATGGCCGCAACTCTAGACGATCTAGTGGAGAATGTCTAGCCTGTCTAGTGGAGAGCGCGCGGGCCAGGCGCCACCGCGCTTGACCCGGGGTGCGAACAATGGTCATAATATTGTGGTCATGTCGAAGAAGGCTCGAAAGGCGGGAGAGGTGGCCGCCGCGGAGTTCAAGGCGCGCTGCCTCGAGCTGATGGACCGGGTCCGCGAGACCGGCACCGAGTACGTCATCACCAAGCACGGCGTGCCGGTCGCGAAACTGGTCCCCGTGGTCGAGGCCCGCCGCGCCCGCTTCTTCGGGTCGATGCAGGGCACCGTGCTCGAGTACGAGCGTCCGCTCGATCCGCTCGACGAGGACTACGAGGTCAATCACGACTGACGTGCTGCTGCTCGACACGCACGTCTGGATCTGGATCCTGGCGGGAGACGCGCGCCGAATCGGACGCCGCGCGCGCTCCCTGCTCACCCGCGCCGAATCCCGCGACGCGCTCCGGATTTCACCGGTCACGCTCTTCGAGGTGATGGCCCTTCACGCGGCCGGACGCTTGCAGCTCACCCGCCCTCCCGACGAATGGATCCGTCAGGCCATCGCGTCTGCGCCCGTGCGGATCGCCGAGCTGTCGCCGTCGATCGCCATCGACGCGGGACGCATTCCGCGAGACGTGCTGGCCGATCCGATGGATCGGCTCCTCGTGGCCACCGCGGCGAAGATGGAAGCGACGATGCTCTCCGCCGATGCCCGGATCCTGCAATACGGGCTGCGCACCAGGACGCTGCGCACCGCCGACGCGGGCCGGTGATCGTTGGTTGACATCGCGGTCGACGCCGCGGTGTCAGACCGACGGGGTTACGCGTCGAAGGTCATCGTGACGGCCGTCCCCGTCCCCGCCGCCGACGACACTTCCAGGCGCGCTCCGTGCAGGCTCGCCGCGAGCCGCGCCAGCAGGATGGCGAGCTCCGCGGTGGATCCCCCGGGACGCTCGCTCCAGCCGGCGTCGAAGAACCTGGCGAGCGCCACTTCGCTCAATACCGCTGAGGGCTGCGTGACGACGAGCGCGATCGGGCCGCCACCGGCGGGCATGCTCAGACGGACGATGACTTTCGGATCCTGCACCAGCTCGCCGAGCGCGAAGAGCGCCTGGGCAACGCCGACGACCGCCGCCGTCAGCAGCGTGCGATCGCCGTGCAGCACGACCGCGCCGCGCACCGCGTCGACCTGCAGCGATCCGCCGCGAAGCGCCATCGCCATTCCAGCCTGACGCTTGACCTGCTCGAGCAATGCCGCTCCGTTGACCGGAGTGTGGGCGACGGGCAGCGTGGCCGACAGGTAGCGGCGTGCGCGAATCACCCACGCGGCGCGTTCGCTCTCCACGGTCAGCAGCTTCAGCGCGACCTGCTCCCTGGTGCTCGTTGCCCGGGCCAGCAGCGGCAGGCATGATTGCAGGCTGGCCACGGCATCCTGCAGCTCGCCCATCATTGCCGCGGTGTGTCCGTCGATGCTCGCCTGGGGCTCCGGTGGCGAGGCCTGCAGCGACAGGGCTGATGTTGGCTGCGCCGGCCGGAGGTTGTCGGCTTCCGCCAGCTGCGACGCCTGTGTCTCGTTGACCGTGTGGACGAGACAGGGCACCTCGGTCAGTCCCAGCCGCCGTGCGGCCGCCAGCCGCCGCCTGCCCGCGATCAGCCGGAAGCGCCCGTTGTGCGGCCGCACGAGCAGCGGCTGCACGATGCCGACAGCGACAATCGAGTCGGTCAGGCTCGCCACGGTGTGATCCCCGGGGAGATCGGCACTGTCGATTCGCGCCACCGGCACCAGCCGTACCGGCTGCGCGTCAGTCGCTGCGGTCAGCTGCTCGACGTAGTGCAGGTCGTGGCGCGAGCGGTAGGTCTTCGGAAGTCCCTCGCGAAACCCGGGACCCGTCGTATCACTTTCCGGTTCGTCGTCGCGATCGAAGGAGGTGAAAGGAGGCTTGAGATCAGTGGCGCTGTCGAGTTCTGGCACGAATCCACCTGGCAGAGGGGAACCGCAATCATGAACATCTGAGGATGACCTGTATGTATAACGCATGAGCTTCAGCGGACACAAGGCATCTCCCACCGGGGGACTTCGTCCCCCGGACCCCCTTACACGCTCGCTCGCGGGGCCCCTAATGCCCCACTCCGCTCGCGTGGCTCGCTCGCTGCGCTCACTCGCTGAGAGCGATCGATTAACACGGTCCCAGTTCTGAAGCGCCCACGGACAATGGAACTCACTCCAGGGCGTAGATGCGGATAGTGGATGTGCCGGCGGCCTGGAAGATTGGCTCGACGCGCATGCCGGCTGTCGAGCGCGGCTGATACCACACGCCGGCCGCCGCGCGGTCGGACGCGACGAGGATGTGTGGGCGCGCGTCGCCCGGGCCGGCGATGCGGATCGCGTCAACCGGATCGAGACGGACCGCGACTGGCGACGATTGATACCATCCCGTGATCCACGAGCCCTGTGGCTCGTCGCCAACCAGGAACCGTCCCGGAAGTGAGGCCACCGCGGTGATGCCGCCCGCCGCCGCGTCCATCGTAAAGAACCGCGTCCGGCTCGCGTCGAAGATCTGGCAGGCCCCGCGCCCGGCAAGCGGCAGCGGATGGCACTCGACCTCGAGGCGCGACGTCCCGAGATCGCGCGCCCCATCAGGGCCGACCGTCCAGATCGTCGAGCGCCACTGTGGCCCGCTCGCCAGCACGAATACGAAAGCGCCCAGAGGATCGGTTGCGGGGAAGGTGAGATCGGGCCGCGGCTCGACCGCGAGCACACGATCGCCCGACCACGCGATCGGCATGAAGAGCGCCGAGTGGCCTTCCGGCACGTTCCACCGGTAGCCGGCGACCTGCTCGGTGCCGATGACACCCTCGCGCGCCTCCACGACGTTGACGCCGACACGGCTGGTGAGCCGCCAGCGCTTCGACTTCGCGTCGAGCGACATCACCGGCGCTGAAAGGTTCGTGACTCGCAGCTGCCAGCTCGTCGTCTCGGGTGCCGCCACCAGTACCTCGCGAAGTTCGGTGCGGCTGCCGTCGACCGTCCACACGATCGCGCGCTCGTCGTCCACGAAGAGGGCGCCGTCAGCGTCGATTGGGGTCAGCGTTTCGCCGGCGCGGCCGATATGGATCGTGGCGCGGCCGTTCTCGCGGCGGGTGAGTGCCGCAATCGAATGGCCACCGGGCGACAGCTGCAGGCCGCCGATCGCGAAGGAAACGCTGAACTCGTGGATCGGACGGTCGAGCGTTCGCACCTTCAGCGGCGTTGCGGGCTTCAGGAAGAGATCTCCGCCAAACCGATCCAGAAAGGCCTGGGATCCCACAACGCCGGCAAGGAGGCTCGCCACGACCGCAACTGCCGCGACGACGCGCAGTGCCTTTCGCGGCGACCACAGCAGTGCACCCGCGAGCGCCAGCGGAAGCAGGACCGTCGACGGCCACCCGCGAGCCGCCTGGTGCAGGCCAACCGCGTCGAAACCGTGCCCCATGATCGGCAGGAGCCACGACATCAGCGCGGCTGCAGCCACGAGGCCTACGAGCTGCCACGCACGTGGCGGAACCTCGTCGCCGCGGCGGGCGTACGCAAGCCAGAGAAGCAGCGCGCCTCCGACCAGCAGAATGGCGACGAAAGCCGCGGCAAATCCGTCGGGCATGAGACCGTACATCGGACCCGGATCGCGCCGCGTCAGGAAGGCTCCGGCCATTGCCGCCAGCCCGGCCGCGCCGAGGAGTGGCGCCTCCGATCGCGTGAGCGTCAGCGCGAGCACCAGTGCGACGCCGAGAAGGCCTGCGTTCAGCGAGACGATGCACACCGCGAGTGTCGCGGCACGGGTCAGTACGGGCTGCAGCGTCCAGGCCGGCGCGCTCACCTTGACTCGCGAGTCGACTATGTCGAGCACTGCCTGAATGCGCGGCACGTCTTCCAGGCGCATCGGCATCTGCCAGCGGTGTCCGGTGCGATCGACCGCGAGCAGGCTGGTCTCACCGGTTCGCGCGACCGCGACCCGCAGTTCTCCGAGCCGGTCGTAACGCACCCGATAAGACGCCGAAGTTCCTTCAATCCACTCGAGGTCATCGTCGCCGAAGACAACGCGAGCCGCACCGTCAGTGCTCTCGAAGACGGCAGCGGTCCCGAGCGCAGCCGGCGGCGTCCCGGCGGCCGCGCGGATGTCCTGGATGCGGCGCTTCAGGCTGGGATGCGAATGGTGTCGCTCCAGGTCGGCATCCCACCGCCGTGGAATGCGCGCCATCGCGTGAAGTTTGACCAGCGCGCGGACCAGCGCTTCGGGGTTGCCGGTGAGCGCGATCGCACGGAGATCGCTGGCGGTCTCGTGCTTCTGTCGGTCCTGCACCATGATCGCCATTGCGACCACGACCACCACCGGCCAGGCCGCGCAGGCCATCCAGCCGGCTGACGGCATCAGTAACTGGAGGAGCGGTGTCAGCAACGCGCCGCCGGCCACGAGCGATCGTGACGCCAGGCGCATCTGACGGAGACGCTTCGGATTGTAGTACTCGAGGTGCGCGAGCTCGTGGGCGCAGATCGCCTCGGTCTCGTCCGCATCGAGGCGCTCGAGCAGTGGTTGCGTGACGAGGACCGTCCCGCGGCGCAGAGACGGCGCCGCGAATGCGTTCGCGAGGCTTCCGCCTTTGAGGTCGATGACCTCGAGGTGTGGTGCGGTGAGGCCCGTACCGGCGACGAGCCGATCGAAGCGGGCGCGAAGCGCCTCGTCTGCGACCGGTCTGGCGCCGATCAGCCAGCGAATCACTTCGGTCTGGTGCGAGCCGAGAAGGATCAACCCGGTGCCGGCCGCGACCGCGACGATCCAGGCGCGCTCACCGGCCCAGAACGCCAGGGCCGGGAGCGCACACACCAGCAGCCAGAAGCTCCAGCCAGCGATGAAGAACCGAATCGTGAACGAGAGGTACGACGCGAGGCTCCATGTCTCGTTGTAGAGAACGCGGCGGAGGGGCAGGCCCGCGGCGAGATACGCGATCGCGGCCAGTGGCATCGCCCAGATTGCAGCGCTTCCGGTGAGGACGAAGAGCGTCGCGATCGTTGCCGCGAACCAGCGCGTCATCACCTGGCGGCCGGCGTGGAGCCGCTCGGGCAATGCAGGATCGTCGGCGAAGCGCACGACCTTGCGCCCGCGGATGTGCACGACGAGCGCTGGAACCAGGGCGATCGCTGCCGCGAGCAGCACGCGAGTGAAGGCGGAGAGGCCGAAGAAGTTCACGGCAGCGCAGGCTGTTTGCAGACCGTGTGCCGCTGGAAGGGAAGCATGGGAGCCGGCACGGCGCCAGACGACATGTCAAAACCGTGCGCGACTGTCAGATTCGTGATCGCGACCGAGACCGGTCGGCAGGGTCGAGTATGTCCACCCAACGATAGAAAAGTCGCGCTACCGGCGCACTACTTGCTCAGGACGGGACGAAACCCGGGGATTCCGTGACAAACGGACGAATGCCCGGAGGCACAGTTTCTGCCTCGTCGTTGACGCCTTTATCCAATTGCAAAGGGGAAGCTCCATGACAGCCTTGAAGAGACTGCTCGTTGTCGTTGTGCTCACGGGTGGAGTCGCTTCTCAGGGGTACGCGCAGGAGACGCGCTACATCGTGAAATTCCGTGAGGGCCGATCGGCAGCCGGGCACGCGGCACTCAGAGCCGCCGGCGCGCAGGTCGTCCTCGCGCTCGATCCGCAGGACGCGGCGGCGGTACGCATCCCTGCGGCCGCCCTCAATGGGCTCTCCCGCAATCCGAATATCGAATTCATCGAAGAAGACGTCGTCCGCGAACCGTACGCCTGGTCGAACGTTCCGCGAGGCGGATCTGAAGTGCTGCCGTACGGCATTCAGATGGTTCAGGCGGACAAGATCTCCTCGCCGGGCGCCGCGGAGCGGAAGGTGTGCATCATCGATTCGGGGTACTCCGATCAGCACGAGGATCTGCGTAATTACACCGGCACCGATCTCACGGCAAACCTCACGAATTCCGGATCCGGGACCTGGAACCAGGACAGCTGTGGTCACGGCAGCCACGTCGCCGGCACGATTGCCGCGATTGGCAACGGCATCGGCGTGGTCGGCGCCAATCCGGACGTCGCGCTCCACATCGTCAAGGTTTTCGGCAACAACGCGCTCGTCGAGAACGGCTCCTGCGGCTGGACCTACTCGTCCACGCTCGTCAACGCGCTCAATTCCTGCGTGACGGCTGGCGCAAACGTCGTGAGCATGAGTCTCGGCGGTTCGCTCAAGAGCCGGACGGAGGAACTCGCATTCAACAACGCGGACAAGGCAGGGGTCCTCAGCATAGCCGCTGCCGGCAACGCTGGAAACAACGCGACGTCCTATCCCGCCGGCTATGCCTCAGTGATGTCGGTGGCGGCCGTCGACGCGAACGAAGTGAAAGGAAGTTTTTCGCAGTCGAACAAGGACGTCGAGATCGCAGCACCAGGCGTCGCCGTGCTGTCCACGACACCGTGGCTGGATTTGAATCGCCTCGGCGCCGGCGCGGCGACGTGGTCCGGCGGCCGCCTCGACGGCGCCCCGCGCACGGTGGCGGTGGGCAATCTGGTGGACGGCGGTCTGTGCACATCGGCTGGAGCCTGGTCTGGCAAAGTCGTGCTGTGTCAGCGGGGCGGCATCTCGTTCGCTGCCAAGGTCGCGAACGTTCAGGTCGGAGGTGGCATCGCGGCCGTCGTTTACAACAACGCCGCGAGCGATCCGACGTGCGGCGTGTACGGCGGCACGCTGGGCACCCAACCCACGACGACGATTGCGGCGATCACGCTGAGCTGTGTCGATGGCGCCGCCGCGCTGGCTGCGGCCGCCGCGGGATCGTCGGGGACTGTCCAGAGTGTTTTCTCTGTTCCCGACAGCGGTTATGAAGCGTGGGACGGCACGTCGATGGCCACCCCGCACGTGTCGGCTGTCGCAGCGCTCATCTGGAGCTGTCATCCGAATAAGACGAACCAGCAAATCCGCAACGCCTTGACGAGCACGGCACGCGACAAGGGCCCAACGGGACGCGACAACTCGTACGGTTACGGGATCGTCCAGGCAAAGGATGCCCTCCTCCTCCCGACCGGCCTCGGCGGCTCAGGGGCCTGCGGCGTCGTAGTCGTTCCATAGCGGGTCTTCGCGAGTCCGGGGGCGCCGGGGGTCTGTGAGCTCTTCGGATCTCCGCAGTAACCGGACTCGCGGCTCATCACCGGCCCCGTCTGCCCGTAACATAGCCAACCAGGCTCATCAAGGGAGGACGGTGGACGATGACCCGATGGGGAATCATCGGCTGTGGTGACGTGACCGAAGTGAAGAGCGGTCCAGGTTTTCAGAAGGCTGATGGATCCGCGCTCGTCTCGGTGATGCGGCGCGACCTGGCGAAGGCGCAGGACTATGCGCGCCGCCACGGCGTGCCGCGGGCCTATGATCGGGCCGCGGCGCTCATCGACGACCCCGAGGTCGATGCCGTCTACATCGCGACGCCGCCGTCGAGCCACTGTGAGCTGGCGCTGGCGGTGGCGGCCGCCGGCAAGCCGTGTCTCGTCGAGAAGCCCATGGCGATGAACCATGGCGAGTGCCTGCGCATGATCGGGGCGTTTGCCGAGCGCCGCGTGCCGCTGTGGGTTGCCTACTATCGCCGGGCTCTGCCGCGGTTTCTCATCGTCCGCGATCTGCTCGCGGCGAATGCGATCGGACGGGTGACGTCAGTCCGCGTCGAGGTCACCAGGCCGCTGGCGACCAGCGAACGATCCAACTGGCGATTCGATCCGGCAGTCGCGGGCGCCGGACTCCTCTTCGACCTCGGGTCGCACTGCGTCGATCTGCTGGACTTCTTTCTCGGGCCAATCACCACTGTCGCCGGGCTCCCGATCAACACCGCCGGCGCGTACTCAGCGGAAGACGTGACCGCGGCTGCGTTCAGCTTCGGCAACCTGGCGGTAGGCACGGGGATCTGGAATTTCAACGCCGCGTCACAGGTGGACACGATGACGTTCACCGGATCCGACGGCGTGCTGGAGACGCCGATCTTCAGCGATATCGATGTGATCGTCACCCGCGGACAGGAGCGGCAGGTGCACGCAGTCCGGTACCCACCGCACGTCCACCAGCCGCTGATTCAGACCATCGTGGACGAGCTCGCGGGCGTGGGGCGGTGTCCGTCAACCGGCGACAGCGGCGCGCGCGCGTCGTGGGTGCTCGATCGCTGTCTTGCAGGCACCACTTCCGCCTGATCGGCAACCAGCCTCGCCAGAGACTGTCGGCCTGCCTCGCCGTAGCGCGAAGCGCGAAGGCGGGTGGCTTCCGCCTGAAGGCTGAAGATCCTTCCCGGATCAAGTCTCGATCTTCTCGGCCTTCGCGTTCCAGCGCACCTGGTGACCCGCACGCAGCGCCGCGTTGGCGAGGTGCGACGTTCGGGCCGCCTGATGGGCCACGCGGATGTGTGCGTTCGGCTGCTTCCGGCTGCGGATGCAGTCGAGCCAGTTCTGCAGGTGCGTGAGCGTCCCGTCGCCGCTCGAGCGGACGTAGATGTCCGGCTCCGGTGTCAGCGTTCCCGGCGCATATGCCGCATCGTCGCGATAGAACGCGAGGTGCGCCCGATCGATCTTCAGCGTGCCCCGTTCCCCGCGGAATTCGAGGCCGCCGTCATCGACGCGGCTGACGTAGGTGCCGAGATAAGCGGTCATGAAATTCCGGGGGAACTCGATCGTCGCGTTGACGGTGTCGGGCGCTTCCCAGAGCTTGATGTTGTAGTTGCGACCGGTGGCCACGACTGACACCGGCGCTTCCACGTCCATGTACCAGTGGACGACGTCGATCCAGTGAGTCATGAGGTCGGTCAGGCATCCGCCACCGAAATCCCAGAAGTGGCGCCACTGGTAGAAGCGCTCGGGGCGGAATGGCTGGTTGGGTGCCGGACCCAGCCACCGTTTCCAGTCCAGCTTCTCCATGTCGACAGGCTGGTAGTTGCCGGCGGTCGAGTGTTGGTACCAATAGGTCTGGACGAAGGTAATCTGGCCGAGCCGGCCCGCATCGACGATCTGTTTGCCAAGGACCCAGTGGTCCCAGCTTCGCTGCTGCGTCCCGGTCTGCACGATCTGCTTCGACGCCTCGATCACCTTCACCATCTCGGCACCTTCTTCGATGGTGTGTGAGACCGGCTTCTCGACGTAGACGTCCTTGCCCGCGGCCACCGCCTCGAGGGTGATGGTCTTGTGCCAGTGGTCTGGCGTTCCAATGACGACCCCGTCGATTCCGCGATCGTCCAGGATGCGGCGGTAGTCGCTGATCTTGACTGCCGAACTCCCGGCGATCTCCGCGGCCTGGAGCATTCGGGGCTCGTAGACGTCGCACACCGCCGTCAGCTCGCAGGCGGGCAGTTTTTTCAAAAGGTTCATCAGGCCCCGGGCACGGCCGCCGGTCCCGATGACGCCGACCCGGATCCTGTTGTTGGCCCCCTGAGTCGTTGACGCGGCCAGGCGTGTTCCGAGTGCGAGGCCAGAGGCAGCGGTGATGAAGGTGCGGCGGGTATAGGACATGGGCGCTTTCCTGAGTTCGGCGATCCTAAGCCCGGCTGGACATCAGCGTCTCCCGGGCCTCGTGGTAACCCTGGGGCGGGTTTGAGGCTCTATATAGCACGATAGATAGGTCGGGGGAGCTGGGGAGCTGGGGAGCGGGGGAGCTGGGGAGCCTAGAGGCAACCAGCTCCCCAACGCCTAGCTCCCCCGTTGTGCATCCCCGGTGATCACCTGTGGAGAACGAGAGCACAGTGGAAGCCGAACGCTTCCCGCCGATGATGAGTTCACCTCGTCCGCGAAGCGGTGCGCCATCGGTCGGTCATCACGTCAACGATGCCGCCGCTACCATTTTGCGGGGTTGCTTCTGAGCTCCCCTGCTCCCCCGCTCCTCCACTCCCCCGCTCCTCAGCTCCTGCGTGAGCGCTGCCGTAATTGCGCGGTATCGCCTTTGCGTTCAGTGAAGCCCATGGGAGGGATCACTGATGACCACTACCACGCTTGTGATTGTCGCCATCGTGGTGGCAGTCGCTGCGGTCGCCTTGGCATGGATGTACTCGGAACGGCGGCGGCGGGAACACCTCCGCGCGCGATTCGGACCCGAATACGAACGAGCTGTGAACGATCTCGGGAACCCGCACAAAGCTGAAGCGGCGCTGCAGGAGCGCGAGAAGCGCGTGGCGTCGTATCGCATCCACGAGCTGACGACCGAGGAACGCTCGCGGTTTTCAGACGCGTGGCGAGGCGTGCAGGCCATGTTCGTCGACGATCCGGCTAGAGCTGTGACGGACGCGGATCGGCTCGTCACCGAAGTCATGACGGCGCGGGGATATCCGATGAGCGATTTCGATCGCCGGGCCGAGGACCTGACCGTCGACCACGTAAACGTCGTTCACCACTACAGGCAGGCGCGCGATATCGCTTCACGCCACTCACAGAAGTCGGCGACAACCGAGGACCTGCGGCAGGCGCTGGTTCACTATCGTGCGCTGTTCGCTGATCTGCTCGAAGTACCACATCAGCCCGCAAGGAGAAGCGCATGACAGACGAACGCAGGCTCTCGACGAGTGATATCGCCGCTGCCGACCGGCACGAGACGGACGTCGCCGAACGCGACCGCGACGACCAGTTGCGGCAGGAGGAGGAAAGGCGGGCCGCCGCCGCGCGATCGGAACGGCCGGACCAGCACGGGTGGACGGACGCCCCGACGCCGCTCTTTGCCGACGACGAGCTCGGCGGATACCGGGCCCGATGGAGCGCGATCCAGACGGGTTTCGTCGACGAGCCCCGCAAGGCCGTCGAAGAAGCGGACACGCTGGTCGCCGAGCTGATGAAACGCCTGGCGGAAGGATTTGCCGACGAACGCCGCCAGCTCGAGACGCACTGGGAGCGGAAAGATCAGGTGTCGACCGAGGACCTCCGGCTGGCCATGCGCCGGTACCGGTCGTTCTTCGAGCGTCTCCTGAACGTCTGACGGACCAATCCGCATTATTGCCGCCCCGGGCGGACGGCCGCTCGCGCTGGAATTCTTGAACAGAAGGACAGGAGATCAGGAGAAGAACGGGCCTTTCCTCCTGGTCTCCTATCCTCAGGCACTCTAGCCAGAAGGCTGAGGCTCCTCACCTTCGCTTCGGGATCGCCGACGCCGGCGTGGGCGCCACCTTCTGCACGACGCCCTTCTCGAGGACGAGCCGTTCCATGTCGTCCAGCTCCATCGGCAGGAAATCGGTGAAGTTCTCGTACCCCGTGTCGGTGACAGCGATCGTGTCCTCGTATCGCAGGTACAGGTTCTCCTCAGGCACCCGCAGCTGCGGATCGATGGAGAAGACCTGTCCGGGTTCGAGTGGCGCGCCGGCATAGCTGCCGACGTCGTGCACCGCCATTCCGACGGTGTGCGAAAACACGCCGCCTCCCGTTTCCACCAGCGTACGGGCCGCTTTTTCGTACGCGGGCTTCGAGAATTTCGTCCGGGCGAAGATCGCCTCCATGGCAGTCGCCGCTTCCTGCCTGATCTGCATCGGCGTCACGCCGGGCCGGATCCTGGACATCACCGCCTTGTGATACTCGAGCACGAACTGCAGGAGCTCGCGCTGCCAGGCGGTGTATTTGCCATTGACCGGAAAGACCCGGCCGATGTCGCTGACGTAATACCGGTAGTCGGGCGCGTAGTCCATCAACACCAGATCGCCGTCCTTCAGGGAGGCGGTATTGCGGAAGTAGTGCATGTTGCTGATGTTGTCAGTGCCGGTGGCCGTGATCGATCGGTAGCCTTCAAGCCGCGCATCGTTCACCTTGAAGACATAGTGGGCCGCGGCATCGAGCTGGTACTCGGTGACGCCGGGCTCTGTGCTTCGCATGGCTTCCATCACGCCAAGGCCCGCCAGCTGGGAGGCGCGGCGGATCATCGCGATCTCGCGCGGGCTCTTGATGCTGCGCAGCTCGTCGAGGATCGGGTTCAGGTTGCGCACGTCGGCCCGTGGATGCCGCGTCCGCAGCAGCTCGACGAAGCGGCGCTGGCGTGTTGGCGCGCCATCCCAGAAGTCGTTCGCGCGTGCCACTTCCGCCGCGACCAGCTCCCCGCGGCTCTGCCCCAGATTCTCCGCCGGGCTGAACTCCGCGTAGATCGCCGCCGCGGCAGCGCGCCCACCTCCTCTGCCGCCGGCGGCCGCCCCGATCAGAGGCCAGTTGCCTTCTGTCATCTGGGTCACGGGCTTCACGTCGTCGACGCCGGCGATCCGCTTGACCAGGTCGGCGTCTTCAGCCGAGAGCACGCGGCCCTCCGCGGCCTCCAGCCGGGCGTTGCGCGGCGGCAGGTAAATCGTGACGGTCTTCGTGCGCCCGTCGATCAACAGGTAGGCCCCGGGCGTCTCGATGCCCGAGAGGTAATAGAAAGTGTTGTGCTGCCGAGGCAGTGTGAAGCCCTCGGTTTGCGCCACGCCCTGGACGACGGCGACGGCATTCGCGCCGATCTGCTCGAAGACCTTCGCGTGACGGGTTTTGAACTCCTCGGCAGGGAAGTCGGTCTGGTAGTGCTGCGCCGCGGCGGTCGCCGGGATCAGCACCCCACACAGAAAGGCAGACATCCTCATCGAACGTCTCCTGGTTCGGCCAGGCGGCGACCCGGCTCGATCGGAAGGCGTAAGGGTAGTGAGGCCGCTGAAACGAAACGGCCGCAGACGCCACAGGCTTCGCATCCGCTCGCGTCAATCAACCTGGGGTCGATTCTCCGTCTCCGTCGACGGTTGTGGACGAACAGCTGCCAGCGTCAGCCGGACCGAACCCACGAAGAAGATCTCCTGATCGGTCAGTCTGGCCGGCGCGTTGAGGCGCGTATTTGCGACGAATGTCCCGTTCTTGCTGTCGAGATCCTCGATCGTCGCTTCACCGCCGTCGATCCTGATCAGCGCATGCCGGCGCGAGACGCCCGGTGAATCCAGGAAGATCTCCAACTCAGGATCGCGCCCTACGACATGCTCGCCATCCCGGAGCGCGACTGCTCGATCCGCCCAGGTGAGGCGGAACCGGATTGGTCCCCCTGGTGGAGGCGGGACATCCTGGTTCTCCGCCGTCTGTCGAAACGCGTACCCATAACGGTGAACCGTCCGGATGAAGCGCGGGTGTGCCCGGTCGTCCTCCAGCGCATGACGGATCTCGACGACGAGGTTGATGAGGTTTTTCTCGACGACGTAGGAGTCGGGCCACAGCCGCTCCAGGAGTGCGTGCTTCGAGATCGCCTTCGGGCAGCTCTCGACCAGCATCTCGAGGAGCTGGTACGCCTTCGGTGACAGCGTGATCGACCTGCCGTCCCGCGACAACTCCCGGGCATCAGCATCGAGAGTGAATTCATTGAAACGAATCACGCCCGTCATTTCAGACCTTCGACGACGAAGAGGTCGCCGACCCGGCGGACGTAGGAGTAGCAGTACGTTCCGCCGTCGCGGGTCATGACGAACGTACCATTTATGCTCTCCACACCCAACGGGTTCTGTGGCTGCAGCGACTTCCACAGGGTGCGGTGGCCGTTCGCCACTTCCACACGAAACACGTCGAAGGCGGGGGGCGGCGGAACGCCCGGACGAAGATAGGGAGACACGTAAAGGTATCGACCGTCGGGACTCCACTGAATCGGGATGTCTCGACCAGTCAGTCCCGGGATCACCTGAGGTGCGGCGCCGTTCAACGAATAAACCGCCCAGCGATCCTCGGCTCCCGCCAGGCCGAGCACGGAGTGGTCATCGCGAACCATCGCCGCCGTGGGGATCAGATTGACAGCGCGCGGCGTGATCGGTTGCGGAGTGCCGTCAGGAACATCCTGGATATAGCCCATCTGTCGCGTGTCTCCTGAAGGAATGGCCGCGAACGCGATCCGCTTCGAATCAGGAAACCAGCTTGCACCGAGCAGCTGGCCCAGATCCCCTTTGCCGAGCTTGAGGATCGAACCGGTGCCGGTTGGCAGGAGAGAGTAGTTGTCTCCACTGTGGACCAGCACCCATCTCCCGTCGGGCGACAGCTTGCCTGATCGGCCTTCACCCAGCGGAATGGCGGCAGAGCCATCGAGCTTCCGGAGAAACATGGACGGATTGCCAGCCTGCGTCATTCCAGAAAGGTGGTCCTCGAAAAGAACCGTCGTTCCGTCGTCTGACAAGTCCGTCACGATGGAGGAGAGCATCCACTCGAGATCGTTCTCGCGGGCACCGGTCCTCGGCTGGCACGACATACCGTTGCGAACGGTGTTTCGAGAAAGCAGCACTCTCCCATCTGCCGCGATGTCGTGCAACACCAGCCAGTCAGCGGCACCCATCACTGTCCGCTCACGCCCGGCAAGTGTTGTGGCCCGCAGCTGAGCGGCCCTGCCAGGGGTGACCGCTGTAAACCAGATCTCGTGTCCGCGCGGCGCCCAGGCGAGGCCGATGCCGGTCACGTTCCGAGCGACGGTCGATTTGCGGCCGGATCGGTCAACCACGGTGATTGTCGCTGTCGGCGTTTGCTCGAAATAGATTGACCCCTCGAAGAACGCCACACGGGTCCCGTCGGGTGATACCCGGAGCGACCAGGCCGCGCGCGTCTCGTGGACCACCGTGCCCACCGGAAACTCCACCGTCCACGGCCGACCCCTGCCATGGTTCCGTACGGCAGCGAGCGTCTCGGTCCCTGGAATCCAGTCAGCGTCGATGATTCCGGTTTCCAGGGGGCGGTGCGCACCGCCGGCCAGCGGCACCCGCGTCAGGGTAGGAGTGCCGAGCACTCGAACGATGTTCTGTGCGCCCATGAGCACGGCCATGTCGCCAGCTCGTGAGATCGAAACAATCCTCGCGCCGTCGACACCGAGATCGCGCACATCGGGATTGCGCGGACGCCCCAGGTAGACCCGCCACGGTCCGTTTTCCCAGCTGGCGCTATAGACAAAACTCTGTCCATCAGCGGTGAAACGGGCCGACGATACGGCGCCTCGCCGGTAGGTGGCCTGGTGGAACACCCCGGCCGTGCTGCCCGGCGAGAATACGGCCGGCGGCCATCCGCTCGCCCACATGACGAGGGCAGCCAATCCGATCGTGGCGGCAATCGCCGCGAGGGCAATGGCAGCTGCGCGCCAGCTCTGCCTGACCGCCGCCCGCGACGCGTTGCGATCGCGCACGGCGTCGGCCGCGCCCCATTCGAGCGCCTGCGCCACGTCGCGTGCGCTCTGCCAGCGCTGCTCGGGACTCTTCGCCAGGCACTTCTGGACGACGCGATCGAGGATCGCCGGGATCGAACCCGCGCGTGACGTGAGCGTCGCGGGATGGCAGCTGAGAATTGCCGCGGCCAGGCTGGCACGGCTGTCCCCGTGGAACGGGGCTTCGCCGCTGATCATCTCGTAGAGCACGACGCCGAGCGCGAAGATGTCGGTGCGCGCATCGGCCTCGCGCCCTTCGACCTGCTCCGGGGCCATGTACGGCAACGTGCCGAGCACCGTACCCTCATGGGTGAGGCTCTTTGTCGAAACGTCCACGGCGTCGCCGTACTCTCCGTCCCTGAGCTTCGCAAGACCGAAGTCCAGCAGCTTCACGCCGTTCGGCGTCAGCATCACGTTCCCGGGCTTGAGGTCCCGGTGAACGACGCCACTGCCGTGCGCGGCGTCGAGTGCCCTTGCGATCTGCGCGCCTGCAGCCAGCGCTTCGTCCAGCGGAACCGGACTCCTCTCGAGACGTTCGGCCAGGGTCGTGCCGTCGACCAGCTCCATCACGAGGAACGGCACGTTCTCCCAGTACACGACGTCGTGGAGCGTGCAGATGTTGGGGTGATTGAGGCGGGCGATGGCTCTGGCCTCGCGCTGGAACCGCTCGATCTCGGCAGCGGTTGCGCCGCAGGCCGCGTTCAGGACCTTGATGGCGACGGCGCGGCCGAGGCGGGTGTCCGTGGCCCGGTAAACCTCGCCCATGCCCCCGGCACCGAGGCTGGTCGCGATTTCGTAAGGGCCGATTCGGTCGCCGACCGCAAGAGCCATCGCACCCTCTCCGGGAACGCGGGCATTGTAGCCGTATTACGCATCGGCGACGGCCGTGCGGGCCTGCCTACCCGGAAGCGGTGGGATCTTCTGCCGAACTCCTGCCGGCGGCCTGCCACTCCAGGGCGCCGCGAACCTAGTCTGGCCGCATGCGAGCGAAAAGAACGATGCGTCGCAGACCGGACGGGCGACACACGATCGGCGCCCTGATTGCCGGCAGCCTGGTGTTGATCGCCGCGGCGGCGAGCCTGGAATCCGCATCCGTCGCCGACGTTCGTCTGCCGCCCAACCTGGCAGTGGACACCCCGATGTTCCGTCCCATTCTCGCGAACATGTGGGAGAAGTCCAGGACCTTCAGGCGTCAGTGCGCACGGATTGCCGCCGCCGAGCAGTTGACTGTCGAGCTGTTCGCCGACGAGCCGAACGAAGAGTCGTCCGCGCCAGCCCGAACAATCATCACGCTTCGAGATGGCCGGCCCCGCACGGCGCACGTCTATCTGCGAGCTGGCGTCCACACCGTCCAACTCATCGCACACGAAATGGAGCACATCATCGAGTCGCTCGACGGCGTGGACCTTGGCGCTCAGACCGACAGCGGGAGCGTTTGGAAACATCCCGGTGGTTTCGAGACGATCCGTGCCGTGGAAATGGGCGGTCGCGTGGAGCGTGAGGTCTTAAAGGCGTCACTCGCTGGCCGGCCGCACGACCGATCGATCGACGCGCTTGCCGCAACGGGTTCGGAGCCGATCACCGTTGTTCAGCAGAACGATCGCTCGGTCGAGCACGCCCCGAGGACGGCCCGTCTCAGCGCGGACGGACGATACGTCGCTTTTGAATCGTTCGCGCAGTTGGTCGCGGCCGACCGCAACCGCATCCGCGATGTGTACGTCATGGATCTGTGGACACGGCAGGTAACGATCGAGAGCCAGGGCTCGAACGGCACGTCTGCGGATGGCGAGAGCGTCATGGCTGACATCAGCAACGACGGCCGTTTCGTCGTCTTCGAATCGGTCGCCGCTAATCTGCTCGACAGGCCTTTGCCGTCCGGCATCTCCCGCGTGTATGGGCGGGACCGCCTAACCGGCATGATCCGTTTGATCTCGGCCGCCGCAGACGGCGGACCGGTCGACGGCTACAGCGGCAGTTCTGCAATCACCGCCGACGGCACCACCGTCGTGTTCGCTTCGGTCGCGGCGAACCTGCCCGGGGAATGCCGATCACCCGGCCGACGCCGATCCGGACTGTATCTGGTTCGCCTTTCGGACGGCGTGTGTGCGCGCGTCGACGTATCGAGTGTGGGGATACGACAAGACCAGGAAAGCGTGGCGCCTTCGGTCAGCGGCGATGGCCGGTACGTCGCCTTCGTGTCGAGGGCCGACCTGACGTGCAGCGACCGAGCCGGTTGTCCCAGCACCATTCCGGACCAGAATGGGCTGCCTGACGTCTACGTCCGGGATCTCAAGAAGAACCTCACCGTCCGCGTGAGTCGGGGTCAATCGGGGCGTGATTCCGACGGTCCAAGCTATCAGCCGTCCATTAGTACCGATGGCCGCTTCGTCGTCTTTGTTTCCGAGGCCTCGAACCTGGTGGCCTCAGTCCGCAAGGGCGTCCCGCAGGTCTACATTCATGACCTGGCCAGCGGAACCACCGAGCTCGTGAGCCACACGCCACGCGGCCGTCCCGGCAATGGCGCAAGCCTGTGGCCCGCGGTGGCGCGTGACGGCCTGACGGTCGCGTTTCAGTCGCGTGCTTCCGATCTCGTCTGCGGGCTCGACTGTCCAGCCGACGAGCGCGATATCAATCTGCTGACAGACGTCTTCGTGTACGACCGAAGGACGCGCCGCTCGATCCGGGTCAGCTCAGGCGCCGGAGAACAGTGGATGGAATACAGTCGCGCTCCCGTGCTCGATGACAGTGGCCGTATCGTCGCGTTCGCGTCTCCGCACCCGATCGGCGAACGCGATCAGGCGCATGACGAGGACTTGTATGTCGCACTGATGGCGAAGGCTCCCTCACTGACAGGCGTACCAGGATCACCCGTACTGGACGTTCCTGTCCTTTCCGCCGTCGGCAGGTCACCGCTCGATCGACGATCTGGTCTCCGTTGAGGCCAGTCTCCGGACCTCCGGCCTCTCGGCGAGAGAGCCGGCCGCGGTTGAACGACGGCCGCCTCGTCCTGTAATGGATCCAGCTGGCTTCTAACGCTGCCAGGTGGACCATGCGTGACGATCTAAAAACCGCGTTCCGCTCATTCCGCTCGTCGAGCGGGTTCACGAGTGCCGCTCTCATCGTTCTGACCCCCGGCATTGGCGCGACCACCGCCATCTTTTTCGTGGTCGACGCCTTCGTGTCGGGAGTGGAGAGCCTACGCGGGACTTAGTACCAGCTCGAAGCCGAGGTCGTCGTTGCTCAACGTCGAGTTCGTCAGCACGATCGCCGCGACCCCGCGCTTCGTGTCAAATCCAATCCAGGTGCGATAGCCACCGGTACCGCCGTTGTGCCAGACCACGTCGCGCCCGCTTGCGTGCCGGATGTGCCAGCCCATGCCGTTCGACAGGTCGGGGCGGCGTCGAGAGGCGGCGACCGTGCGTCGTCTGCATCACGCGTCCAGGTTGGCGCGCGAAAACCGCAGCATGTCGTGCATCGTCGAACGCAGCGCTCCAGTGCCGGCGAAGGTGGGGAGGGTTCGGCCAGACGGCGAACCGGCTCCATTGGCAGGCGTCAGTATAGTGAGACCGCTGAAACAAAACGGCCGCAGACGCCCTATGATGCGTTGAGGGGTCAAATCACAGGAATCGCCGGTGGAGGGTTGCCGGAGTTCCGAAGCTGGCTCGGCCGCGGTACTGCCAGCAGGAGTCTCGATGCAGTTGACGCGCCATGAGGCGTCGGCCGTGCCCGACGTCGTCCTGAATCGACCCATGCCGCAGGGGTTGGCGTCGGGCATCGTGATCGGTGCCCTCGCGGTGATATTTGCCGTCGATCGGGCCACTGCCCTTGCACCGGTCCAGCACCTTTATTACCTGCCAATCATCTTTGCCGGTATCCGGTTCAGTTACCGCGGCGGCGCTGCTGCAGCGGCCGCCGCCATCCTGCTGTACCACGCGGCCAATCCCCGGGTGATGACGTTCCCTTACGCCGAGTCGGATCTCGTTCAAATCGCCCTCTTCATCGCAGTTGGCCTCACGTCTGCAAAACTGGCGAACGACAGCCGCCGCCTGCACCGCCTTGCGATTACCGACGACCTGACAGGCCTGCACAACCTGCGCTCGTTCGAAGCGCATCTGCGAACGCTGATCCGCGACGCGGTGGTTCACGCGCTGCCGATCGCGCTGCTCGTCCTCGATCTCGATCGCCTGAAGTCGCTGAACGACACTCACGGCCATCTCGCCGGCGCCGAGGCGGTCCGTACTGTCGGACGTCTGATTGCCGAAGGCATGCCGAGCGGAACGGTCGCGTGCCGCTATGGAGGCGACGAGTTCGTGGTGGCGCTTCCCGGCTGCGACGAGACACGCGCGCGCGCGATTGCGGACGACCTGCGAGGGGCCGTCAATGGATGCGCGCCGGTGCTCGCCGGACTGCCGTTTCCCGCGGGAACACTCTCAATCAGCGTCGGCATCGCCTGCCGATCGTTCGCAGGACGCCCACAGCCGAGGGACCCGGCACTCGACGACATGGCAGGTGAAGACCTGTTCCGGGCCGCGGATGTTGCCCTCTACGCGGCCAAGGCCGGCGGCCGTAATCGCGTCGCCGTCTCGCGGCACGCACACGGGCTGGACGTTGAGACTGCACGAGGATCGGCAGGTCCCGTATGAGGTTGGGTATGACACGGGGCGTGAGCGTCGCGATCCTCTGCGTGTTGGTGTGCATCGCGGCGGTGCACCGCATGCCCGTGACGGCCACTTCCGCCACCGCTGCCGTCCAGGGCGGCGCCCTCAGTGGTCCTCCGACCACGTACCCGGGTTACGAGCTGGCCTGGGCCGACGAGTTCGATCGCGACGGTGAACCCGACGCGAAGAACTGGACCTACGAACGCGGCTTCGTCCGCAACCGGGAGTTGCAGTGGTACCAACCCGCGAACGCACGCGTCGCCGCAGGCCTGCTGACTATCGAAGCGCGCCGGGAGCGGGTACCGAACCCGAATTTCGAGCGTGGGTCGAGCGCCTGGCGGCGCGATCGTGAGTTCGCCGAGTACACCTCCTCGAGCCTCATGACGAAGGGATTGCACGAGTGGCGATACGGCCGGTTCGAGATGCGCGGGCGCATCGACACGCGGCCGGGCCTGTGGCCGGCCTTTTGGACGCTCGGAACGAAAGGGCCGTGGCCCCACGGCGGTGAAATCGACATCATGGAGTATTACCGCGGCTCGCTGCTGGCCAACGCCGCGTGGGGGGGCGCGAAACCTTTCCAGGCCATCTGGGCCGACACGCGGAAACCGCTCGAAAGCTTCAACGATCCCAAATGGTCGTCCGCTTTTCATCTCTGGCGCATGGATTGGGACGAGCGCGCGATCGTGCTGTCGGTGGATGGTCTGCGGTTGAACGAGGTGGAGCTGTCGCGGACCGTCAACCAGGACGGCACCGGCAGGAATCCTTTTCAGGAGCCTCACTATCTGCTCCTGAATCTCGCCATCGGTGGGAACGCAGGCGGCGATCCCTCGACCACGGCATTCCCCGCCAGGTTCGAAGTCGATTTCGTGCGGGTGTACATGCGGAAGTAGGATTCTTCCCGAGCCCCCACCTTCGCGCTTCGCGCTACGGTGGGCAAGCCGGGCCCCGGGTCAGTGTCCGTTCGGCGACACGGTCTCGGTCGAGCCCCGGCTGCGGATCGCCGTGAACATCAGCTGGAATGAACCGAGGCGAATCGTATCGCCGTCCACCAGCCGGGTTGCCGCCTCCAGCTTGCGCTCGGTGACGTAGGTGCCGTTCTTGCTCTCCAGATCTTCGATGGTGGCTGCATCGCCGTCGATGGTGATCCGGGCATGACGTCTCGAGACGTCCCGCGAATCGAGGAACAGCTCGAGGTCGGGATCACGCCCCAGCACGTACTCGCCATCGGTCAAGCTGGCGCGGCCGCCGGTCCAGACCAGGCGGAACCGTGCGTCCTTCCCGTGACCCGGCTTGCGGCTCGCCGACGGCCCCGCCGTCGAATCGCGAAACGCATAGCCAAACCGGTGGATGGTGCGGACGAACCGCGGATGCGCCGCGTCGTCGCCAAGCGCGATCCGAATCTCGGCGATCAGGTTGACGAGATTCTTGTCGACGACAAAGGTATCCGGCCAGAGTCGATCCTGGAGCGCGGACTTCGACAACGCCTTCGGCCTGTTGAGGATGAGGACTTCGAGCAGCTGATACGCCTTTGGTGAGAGAAGGACGGGCTCGTCTCCGCGGCGCACCTCCCGCGCGTCCGGATCGAGCACGAAATCTCCGAAGGCCACGGCGCTCACTTCAGGCCCTCGACTATGAACAGTTCCGAGAGGATCCGGACATAGTCATGACAATACGACGTGCCGTCCGGTGTGACCACGATCCTGATGATGCTGTCGACGCCGACCGGATCTGCAGGCTGAATCGTCTTCCACGGTTCGCGCTGGCCAGTCGATGCGTTCACGCGATCGACAACCGGCGGCCACGAGGCGGTGCGCCAGGAATACAGGACGGATCCGTCCGGGCTCCACTGCAGCGGCCGATCATCCGCATCCAGGTAGGTCAAAGGAATCGGCGCGCTTTCGTCGACGGCATACTTGGACACGCGCCCGCCGGTCCATCCGATGACATGCCGGCTGTCGGGGGTCGCAAGCCCCGTCGTCCCGACACCTTCCGGAGAAATCGCCCGAATCGCGCCGCTGTCGATGTCCTGGACGTAAATGCGCGCGCGGCGATCCTTTTCCCTCCCGCCGAACACGATGTGCCGGCCGTTCGGGAGAAAGTTGGCCTCCCCGCGCCCCACGAACGGCCCCGTAGGAAGGGTCTTGGGAGATCCGGCACCGGTCGGCAGCAGGATCCAGTGCTTACGCGGACCAACTTCGGTGGACAACACCCAGCTGCCATCTGGCGAGAGATCCTCGCCAAACCCATCGCCAAGTCGAACGGCGTCCGACCCATCTGTTTTGCGAACGTAGATGGAGCCGGACTTCCCCGCGCCGCGAAGCACTTCGCTCAAGAGCACATGTCGTCCATCTGAGGAGAGCGCCTCGGGCGCAGAACCATCGAGCCACGAGAGTTCCCGCGGTTGAACCTGTCCGGGCGGCAGGCAGGAACACCCCATACGTCCGACGTGCGTGGCGATCAAGGCCCGGCCATCGCGGAACACGTCGAGAATGCTGAGGAGCGTGCCGGCTGACGACAGCACCACCCGCTCTTGACCCGTTAGCGAAACAGCGCGTAGCGTCCAGCCTGAAACATCGTTCGGGCTGCGGGTCGCGGTGAACCATACCTCGTGTCCTGATGGAGACCAGGCGAGTGTGGCCTGGTCCTGCCATCCCGACGAGAGGATTGTCTTCTTCCCGGCGCGATCGAGAACCACGATGTTCGGTCCATCGACGAGTGCCAGCTTCTCGCCGTCAGGCGCGATGCGTACATACCTGAACTGGTGTGGTGCGCCGTGAATCGTCGTGCCGGGCGGAAACTCGACGCGATCCCGCCGCACCACCGCGAGTTCGCCGCCCGTTGTCCAGTCGGCCGAGATGACGTCGTCCAGGATCTCTCGTGGAGCTCCACCCGTCATGGCCACCCGAGCGAGCGTGCCGGCGCGCGGGGGCAGGAGGAACCTGACAGCCTCCTGGCTCCCGCGGAGAAACGCCAGGTCGCCTGAAGGTGACACGCCGAGCAGCCTGGCGTCAGAGATGTTCAACGGTCGTGACTCGGGACTGCCGCGCCGGGTCATGAACAGGGCGTATGGGTCGCCGCCCCACGCCGCACTGTAGATGATGGTCTCTCCGTCCGGCGCGAAACGCGCTGCGGACACGGTTCCGGTCCGGAACGTCACCGGGATGAACTGCGGAGCGGCCGCCGATGCGCTGGAAACGCCACGGATCTTGAGCATCCAGAAGACAGTGGCGGCCGTTGCGGCAACGATTGCCAGTGCGGCAAGGACCCGCCGGGTGACGTGCCGATGCCTGTCGAGTGCGCCCGGCACCGCGTGCCCCGGCGCGCTGTCATCTCTGCTCCACAGCAACGCCGCCATCAGGTCGGCCGCGCTTTGCCAGCGCTCGTCGGGAGCCTTTGCGAGGCACTTCGTCACGATCCTGTCGACGCTGGCGGGCACACCCGGCCGCGCCGACGAAACGGGTAGCGGGTCGTGCGTCAGGATGGCCGCCATCACGTTCGCGGGGCTGCGTCCTTCGAACGGCGGACGGCCGGACGTCATCTCATACAGGATCACGCCCAGAGCAAAGATGTCAGTGCGCGCATCCGCCTCGCGCGCTTCGATCTGCTCGGGCGCCATGTACGGGACCGTGCCGAGCACGGTGCCTTGCTCGGTCAGCAGCAGGCTCTCGGTGGAACCCTTGAGCGTGCCCTCGTCCTCGATGTCCTTCAGTTTCGCGAGCCCGAAATCGAGGAGCTTCACCCCGCCCGCGGTGAGCATGACGTTGCTTGGTTTCAGATCGCGATGGATTACGCCCTTCCTGTGCGCGGCGTCGAGCGCGGCGGCGATCTGGCCGGCGAAGCCAAGAGCCCGGTCGAGCGGGATGGGACCGTGCTCCAGGCGCGCGGCAAGCGTCTCGCCTTCCAGGAGCTCCATGACCAGGAACGGCACCCCGCCAACCTGGCCGACGTCGTAGACCGTGCAGATGTGGGGATGGGTGATCCGCGCGACGGCCCGCGCTTCACGCTGAAACCGTTCGAGCTGCGCTCCGCTCGCGCGCGACGACGTCAGGATCTTGATCGCAACCGCCCGATCGAGCTGCGGGTCTCGAGCGTAGTAGACCTCGCCCATGGCTCCGGTGCCGAGCGGCGCCAGGATCTCGTATCGGCCAATTCGCTCGCCGGCAACCAGTGACATGAGGGCCTGCCGCGGTGAAACCGCGCCTATTCTACGCCATGAGATCGCGACCGAACCTGCCGAACTCCTGCCGTTTGGTTGCCGGACGCATGCGACTTCCAGGCTGACGCCGCGTAGCTTGGTCGGGCGCCGGAATCGCACCACCCGGCTGCGATCGCTCAGGAGGCCTCATGGACGCCACCCGGTACACGACTTCCCCGGCCAGACAGACCGTGAAGTGGCCGCTTCGCCTCATTGTCCTCGTCTTCCTGTTCCTGATCGTTGCGGTGACTACGCGCTCCGGCTGGAATTCGTGGATACCGCTGTCGGCTTCGGCTGCCGGACTGACTCAGGGCCAGCGCCTGTTCGATCACGAAACCTTTGGCGGAAACGGCCGCACCTGCCGGACCTGCCACTCCGGTGATGACGGCACGATCGACCCTGAAGAAGTCGCGAAGCGGCTGGCGCAGAATCCTCTGGATCCGCTCTTCGTTCACGACGGGCTCGATGATTTCGTCAGCGGCACCTCGCGAATTGCCCAGCACGCAACGATCCTGATCGAGCGTGAACTGCCCGAGGGGGTCGTGATGCTGGATGATCCGTCGGCGACGTCTGTGGTTCTCCCCCGCGGCGTGCCGAGTACGGTGAACACACCCGCGCTCGATCCGGTTTTGATGTACGACATGCGAAACGCGGACCTGCAGGATCAGGCGTCGGGTGCGATCGATCGGCACGCGCAGCCCGCCGCTCAGCCGACGGCGAGTCAGCTCAACGCGATTGCAGAATTCCAGCAGACGGACAACAGGTTCTTTTCGAACAAGGCGCTGAAATCATTCGCAGAAGGCGGTCCCGCGCCGACGCTGCCGGAAGGACGTACCGCGTCAGAGAAACGCGGTCGCGAGTTCTTCGTCGACGCGCCGTGGAACCCTCCCGGCAAGAAGGGCGTGTGCGCGCTCTGTCACGGCGGGCCGATGCTGAACACGGCGAACGAGTTCACCACGATCCCGACCGGTGCGCCGCCGGGGTGGCGCGCCTTCGACATCGGCGTGAGCTCCCGGAACCTGATGAACAACCCGGTTCACACGTTCGCCGTCACTGATTTCTGCAATACGACGATCGAAGTGCGTTCGCCCGATCCGGGGATCATGATCACGGGCGTCTACAATATTCCCTCGTTGGCGCAAACCCTGCCGCCGAAAGAATTGTGCATCCTGCATCCGGGGTTCTTTGCCAACATGTTCAAGACGCCGCAGCTTTGGGGCGTCAGGCACACGGCGCCCTACTTTCACGACAACTCGGCGAAGACCCTGGAGGAGGTCCTGGAACAATACGTCTTCATGTTCACCTCGAACCTTGGTTTCCCGATCACCGATTCGAACATCCTGCTCACGCCGCAGGACATCCAGGACATCATCGCGTTTCTGAAGCTGCTCTGAAGAGAGCTTCGGGATCCGGGATCCGGGATCCGGGGTCCGGGGTCCGCAGTCCGCGATCCGGATTCGCGTGGTACGACCAGCCTGCCTCTCGCGGTCGAACTCGCAGCAGCCGGTTACGACCCGACAGGCACCGGTTGATACTTATCGAGCCAGTCGAGCACTTCGCGGATGAGGCCGAACCAGTCGTTGGGGATGTGTCCGCCGTCGAGCATGCGGTGGCGCTTGTCTTCCGGTGACGTCCCGATGAGATCGATGAAGCGCTTCTGTGCCGGCTCCGGTGCCGTAAAGTCGTCCCTGCCGTCCACCAGCAGCACCGGCACCTTGACGCGCGGCATGAAGTTGACCGGCTGGATCTCCTGCGGGTAGTTGAAGCGAAGGCCGGCGGCGGCAAAGATGGCCAGCTTGAATCGCGGCTCCAGGGCGACAGGGATCGGACCGAAGAAGGCGCCCATGCTGATGCTGTAGTAGGCGAGGTGGCTGACATCGAGATCGGGTCGCGACTGCAGGTAGTCGACCGCGCGAAACACGTCCTTCGCCCATGCGACCTGCATGTCACGGATGGCATTCGGCCCGGTCGTCGGAACCCCGCCGCCGCGTTCGAAGGTGCCCTTATAGACGGGATAGAGCAGCGCCCGTCCGCTGCGTACCACGAACTCGAACGTCTCCGGATCCAGGCGGCTGCTCGATTTGGCATTCCTGGCGTAGGCGTTCGGGAAGTACAAGACCGTTTGAAACGGCGGCCGCGCGTTCTTCGGCAGGAAGAGATGGGCAGGAATGCGTTCGTTCCCGTACGCGGCGGCGAAGCTGACCGTCTCATGCCGAAAGTGTACCGAGCTGTCGTCGACCGCTTCGACCTTTGACGAAAGTGGCGCACGGTCGTAGGCGTAGAATCCCTTGAGCACTTCGAAGTGCGGATCGGCGACGGGAACGAGTGAGGCGGGATCGCCGTTCACGCGCCGGACGCCAGCGACCGCATCACCACCGACCGGGCCGAGATTCTTCACCAGTCGCATGCCAAACGTCGGGTTGCGTTGCCAGGCGTCGGCGGCCTCCTCGTCACGAAATCGATAGGCAGGTTCGTTCCATGCGCCCCCCAGAATGTAGCGGAGCTCGGTGCCCTCCGAGGTATTCAGGCACCACTCCTTGACGTTGCCCGCCATGTCGAGCGTGCCCCATTCTCCGACCCCTGCGCGCCGGCCGGCCGGCTCGATCCCTTTTCCATCGAAATTACTGAGGCGGAGCACGTCGGAATACAAGGAATCCGCACCAGAAGCGCGATACCAGTGATAGACCGTTGGTAGGGACTTCCCGGCGAACTCGGCAAACGCTGCAGCCTCGAACCAGCTGATTCCGCTGACTGGATACTCACCCCGGCCCTCGGGATAGGTCCCGAGCTGCCAGGTTGCGGGACCTGGCCGGCCGGTGGCATCGCGAAACCGCGTCATCGCTTCTTCAAAGTTCAACGTGCCGGTCGGCGTCACGAACGGACGCTTCCAGAACTGCGGGCTGCGGTAGCCCCCGGCATCGACGAACCGCTTGTAGGCGTCGTTGGTCACCTCGGTGCGATCGATCCAGTACTCAGGCAGTGTCACGGGCGCCGCAACACCGATCCCATACCGCCCGCCCGCCACGAAGGTCATGCCCTGAGGCGCGGTGCCCGCCTTCCAGAGCCGAACCCCCCGTGGAGTCGCCGGGCCGACGCCGATTTCGACTGGATCGTGGCCGGCGAGAGTCAGCCGGGCGCGGTACATGCCGAGTGGGAGCAGATAGTCGCGAATCGGCGTGCGGCCGATCGATTCCCACTGGCCGTTGACATCGACATAGTCCTTCACCTGGACGTCGGCGCCTTCCGGCGAGCTCGTCAAGTTGAGTCCAAACCATTGCTGACGGACTCTCTCGACGTCGTCCGGTGCATATCGTTCGGCGGCTTGCGCCAGACGAATCGCCGCCAGGCCCTGGTCGGCGGTTTGCGTGAGCCGCTCGATCTCCGGGATCTGCCCGCGCGCCCAGGCGGCCCTCCGTGCCTTCATTGTCAGCCATGCGCCAACGCCCGCCAGAGCGAGGCAGACAAGCGCAATCGGCACGACCACGGCGCGCCGCCGCCCAACCGCCGGGCGGCCCGGCGTGCCCTGCACGTTCTCCAACGCCGCCTTCAACGCGGCAGCATCCGGGAATCTCGCATCGGGATTCTTGGCCAGGCACCGGTCGACGATCGGCTGAAGCGCTTCCGGCAGATCCGCCCGTGTGACCTTGAGCGGCGGCGGCTGGTCGCGGAGGATCGCGGTGATGAGGCCGATCTCGGAATCGCCGGCAAACGGCCGCCGGCCGGTGAGCATTTCGTAGAACGTCCCGCCGAACGAGAACAGATCGGATCGCGCGTCCACAGGACGGCTCTCGGCCTGCTCGGGCGACATGTACGCCGCCGTGCCCATGATGATGCCGGGCCGCGTCGCTATCCCGGTCACCGTCGCATCGGTCGGCACCGGATCGCTCAGCTTCGCCAGGCCGAAGTCCAGGACTTTCGCACGACCGTCGCGAGTGACCACGATGTTGGCGGGTTTGATGTCGCGGTGCACGATGCCGGCCTGGTGCGCGCTGCTGAGCGCGGACACGATCTGTGTCGCGTACTGCAGCGCATCGGTGAGCGCTAGCGGCCCACCCCGCAAGAGCCCGCTCAACGGCGTTCCGTCGACGAGTTCCATGGCGATGAATGTCGCGCCATCCTGCTCGCCAACGTCGTAGATGGTGACGATGTGCGGATGATTGAGGACCGAGGCCGAGCGGGCTTCCTGGACGAAACGCGCGCATCGTTCCGGATCTTTCGTCGCCTCGGGCGCCAGCATCTTCAGAGCGACCGTGCGACCGAGGCGTGTATCGACCGCGCGATACACGATGCCCATCCCGCCACGGCCGATCTCCTCTTCGATCCGGTAGTGCGAGACCTGCACGGGAAGGATTATAGACGTCCACCCGCCTCCGACCCCCACTGTTGAAAGACTCCCCGAGCCGCCACTTACATCGCGATCGCCGCCGCCACCTCGTCGACGATTGCCTGGATGATCGCGATGTCGACCAGGTCGGACGCGCGGTCGAGTTGATGCGAGGCCACGCGCAGGCGGGCGGCGGCCGCGCTCACGAGCTCCCTGTCGATCTTTTCGAGCGCTCCGCTCGCCTCGCCGGACTTGCCGGCACCGGCCAGCGCGGCCCGCGCCGCGGCCAGGGACACGCGAGCGCTGTCAGGGGCTGTCGCAATCAGCGCATCCAGGAGTGCGATGGCCTGTTTCACCGCGTCGGCGGGCGAGACGACCCTCACCGCCGCGTCCGACGTGCCGGTTCCAAGATCATCGTCCGTGACGGCGACGCGGGCGTTGTAGGCCCCGGGGACACTGTAGGAGTGCTTGGCCGTGAGACGACCTGTCGCGCCGTCGAACGCATCGGCAAAGTCTGAGAACGTCCGGGTCGTCGTGCCGTCGCCCCACTCGACAGCCGCGGTCTGGTGATCGAGCCGGCCCTGGTCGGTGAACGTCGCGACGCCGCTCACCGGCCGGTTCTGCAGCGCGAACGGCACGTCCACGCCGATCCTGCGGCCCGCCGCATCGAGGAGTGCCCAGGATCCCACCACCGGGTTGACGTTGCGGACGTGGACGGCGATGTCCTTCGTGGCCGTGAGTCCATCGGCCGGATGCCGCGTGTCGATCGCCAGTGCGCGATCGGACGGTCCGTCGAGACGTGCGGCCGACAGTGTCACTGTCCCCGCGGTGGTTTCCTTCGTGCCGTCGAAGTCGAGATCCCACCGGACAGCCAGCGGTGTCGAATAGTAGGCGCTGCAGGAATCCGAGAACTGGAGGGACGATACGACCTGGAACATATCGCCGGGTCCGGAGTCCGGTGTCACATCTTTCAGGTTTCGGTCGGACTGGGGCACTCCGTTTCCAAACAGCGTCCGGCTGCGCGTCCCCGGGAAGCTGGAATCGTCGAACGAATGTTCGTTCGCGCGCATGTTGCACGAACCGGGAGCGAACCAGCGCCATGAGGCGGCGCGATTGTCGAATCGGACGGGGTCGAACATGAATCCTCTGTCGAGGGCGCCGAACTCGTCGAAGTTGTCCTTGAACCAGTCCTGGTGCTCAACGACGACGTAGCGGCTGCGGCTGGCAGAGCCGAACTCCTCGAAGAGCTCGATCCAGGCCCTGGCGATCGGTGGTGCCGCCGCCGCCGAGACCGCAATCGAGCTTCCTTCGTCGACGCTCACGGCGTCGGGCGCCGTCAGGTTCGGCAGGTATGCCGGGCTACCTGGGCGGAAGAGGTCGATGTGCCGCCACTCGCCCATTTTCACCGAGCCGCGGCCGTTGGTCCCTTCCGGTCCGTCGTTGTCGTGCTCGGTTGCGTAGAAGAGCAGCTCCCTCTTCGGCGTGATGTGGAATCCCGATGCGGCAGCGAAACTGGCGAGCCTGCCGCCGTAGAGCACTTCCCCGGTGTCCGGGTCATAGATCCCCTCGCCGGTGGGATGCGAAATCATGTGTCGCGTGGAGCGATGCGTCAGCTCGATCGTCGATCCGTTGAGACTGACCTCATAGAGATCGACGTAGTCGTCCCCGGAATACCCTTCGACCGTGCCCTCCGAACGGGCACCCGCGAGGAACAACCGACCGTCCTCCTGGCGGAGGAAGTGCAGGGTCTGATGGTTGTCGGGCCAGGAGGCGCCAATCAGTTCCTCCTTGCGCCACGTGTACAGCCACTTCCAATCGAGCTCCTTGCTGGTGAGTGTGTCGGTCGTCGACTCGAAGAACAGCATCTCCTCGTTGTGCCCGCCGGTGATCATCATCAGGAAATGTCCGGTCGCGCAGGGCTGGTGCTCGCGTCCGCTGCCGCACGGCGTAATGGCGACCACGCCGGCCTTGTCAGTGTCCGGAGCGAAGAAGCGCGGCAGCCTCACCGGGTTTTCGGGGTCGCGGACGTCGAGAAAAAGAATTTTGGTCTTCGGCTGTCCGTCCTCTCCTGCCTCGAGCGCAAGGACAACAATGTCGCCGATCCGCTGCATGCCGCCGGGATGGCCGTAGCGGGGCCAGTCGGTCGAACCGTCGAACAGGATGGTCCGTACGACGCGATCGGCCGGTTCGGGCGGGGTGTGCGTCGTCTCGGTGTTCCTGCGCAGCCGGTTGCTGCGCATCCGCTCGCCGTCCTTGTCGCGCGAACCCATCCGGACGATATACATGTTCGCCTTGTCGCTCGCGCGGCCCGGACAGGTGTCGCTCGTGATGCCGCTGCGCGTGACGAGGAGGTACGGAGTGCCGTCGGCCGCCTCGACGCGAACGACGGCCTGCATGTGCTGGCACTGTCCGGGGTCGGGACCGTACAGCTCGAAGCCCATGGCATCGGGGCGCCTGGAGAGAGCGTTGAACTGGTCAACCACGTCGCTCAGGAGGCGGGGAGACTGCGACGGTTCCTGAGCGGCGGCGGTACCGGCCATGGACAACGTGATAGTGGCGATAATCCCAAGTACGCCCGGCGATTTCATGATGCTCCTCATGACGGCAGCGGCACGGTCCTCTTACCGTGCGGAAAGTGCGGTCACTGAGGAAATCGAAATGGAGGGAGGAACGACGACAGACCGGACCGGGGGCTTGGTTCTGGCCGCGACTCTGAAGATAATCTGCGCGAGTTCCAGGCGTGTGCGGAGAGGGCTGAGGCTATGAAACGTAGAGAATTCCTCCTTGGGGCGGCAGGTGTTGCAGGGGCGGCAGGACTTGGGTGGGCGCAGGGTCAGGCGCCGGGCGGCCAGGCACCGCCAGCGGAACAGGGTGCGGGTCGCGGTGGTCGTGGCGGTGGCGGCGGTGGACGGGGCGGGCCGGCCAACGTGCCGGCGGCGAAGCTCGCCCGTGTCGCCATCATGAGCCTCAATCACGGGAGCATGCTCAGGCTCCCGTGGAACACCAACCCGAACCCCAATCAAACGCTCGCGTTGATGGACCTGCCGCAGTACTACATCGACATGTACGGCGTCCGGAATGTCGAGTTCCAGCACTCCCACGTGGCGCAGGATACGACCAACCCGGATCCGGCCCTGTTCAAGGAGCTCAAGGCGAAGTTCGACGCCGTCGGATCGCGCGCCAACCAGATCAACATCGAGATCGGCACCATGGCGCAGTTGGGGGCCGACGGCAAGGCGACCGCCCTCGCTGGCGATGCGCGCGCAGCATGGCTGACGACGGCGAAGAAATGGGTCGACGTCGCGCCGCTCCTCGGGATCAAGCGGTTGATGCTGAACCAGGGCGCGCTCACGGACGATTCCAAGGCCGGCGTCATCTCGCTCTGGAAGGACCTGCAGGACTACGCCACGCCGAAGGAGATCATGATCTCCAACGAGACACGCGGCTCCGGCCTGCCCACTCCCGGCGGCCGAGGCGGCCAGGTCGCAGCCCCTCCGCCGCCCACGGCGCCAGCCATGCCGGAGGATGAGCGGCTGCGCTACGTGTGGGGCATCCTGAACGAGTGCGTCGAAAAGTCTGGTGGCTACTCGAATCTCGACTTCGGCGGCGCGGGCCGCTTCAGGAACCAGCAGCAGCTGCACGACGCCATCAAGGGCCTCATGAAGCGCAATTCGGGGAGCATGCACATCAAGTCGAGCCCGGACTGGGACATCGGCAAGGCGGTCGCCTTCGCTGAGTCGATCGGATTCAAGGGCCTCTATACGATCGAGGTGAACCCGGATCCGGCGATTCGGATCGTGTACAACACGATTCTCGCGAACATCGCACCATGAAAAACCGCCGGGGCACTCTCTGTGTCCCTGCAGCATTGCTCATCGCGGCCGAGCTCCTGACCGCGCAGTCCAAGCCGTTCTCCGGCGCGGATGCCAGCGAGCTGGCGGCGGGAAAACGGATCTTCGACGCACAGTGCGCCTGGTGTCACGGGACCGACGGCACTGGTGGCGCCGGGCCCAATCTGCAGCGCTCCGATCTCCGGCATGCCAGCACCGACGCCGATCTCACGTCGATCGTGAAGAACGGGATCGCCGGGACAGAGATGCCCGGATTCCAGTGGTCGTTGACCGACGCCATGACGTGGCGGACGGCAGCCTACGTTCGATCTCTAGGTCGCCGGGCCCCTGAGCCCGTACGCGGCGATGCGGCTCGCGGCGCCGCGGTTTACGAAGCCAGGGGCTGCCAGACATGTCACGTCATCGCCGGTCGAGGCACGGCGCTTGGCCCCGAGCTCACGACGATTGGCGGGTTACGCGGGTCCGCCTATCTCCGTGAATCGATCGTGAAACCCGAGGCCGCCCATCCGCCTGGCTACCTGGTCGTGCGCGCGGTGCCGCGCGCCGGCGCTGAAGTCCGAGGCATCCGCGTCGACGAAGACGTGTTCTGGATACACGTTCGCGACGCGTCCGGCACGCTGCACGTGCTCGAGAAAAAACATTTGCAGCGACTGGATCGTGAGCTCACCGGCACGCTGATGCCGTCGTACGCGTCGCTGCCGGCCGACGAGCTGGACAATCTCGTCGCGTATCTCGCCACACGACGGAGTGCACGATGAGGAGAATGGTGGACCGCTTCCTTCTCGCGTTCACCGTTCTGGGCGTGACTGCCGTCGGCCCGGCGGCCCAGCGTGGCGTCGATGTCGCGAGTGCTCTCGAAAAAGGCGACTGGCAGACGTACTCGGGGACCTTCGCGTCTCAGCGGCACTCGCCGCTCACGGAGATCTCGGCGGCAAATGTGGGCTCGCTCCGGCCGGTGTGGATGTATCAGCCCCCTGGCACCGGTCCGCTCGAAGGAACGCCGATCGTGGTGAACGGCGTCATGTACGTCACGTCGGGTCCCGCCTCCGTGGTGGCTCTCAGCGTGAAGAGCGGCAGGCCCCTCTGGCAATGGTCGCGGCCCATTTCAGCAGGAGTCCTGAACCTGGGCTTTCCCCGCGTCAACCGTGGCGTGGCGGTTCTCGACGACCTCGTGTACGTCGGCACGCTCGACGGTTATCTGGTGGCACTGGACGCACGCAGTGGCACTGAACGGTGGATCGTGCCGGTCGGTGACAACGCATCCGGCCACTCAATCACCGCCGCACCGCTCGTCGTCGAAGACAAAGTGCTCGTCGGAATCAGCGGCGGGGAAGCCGGTATCCGCGGGTTCCTGGACGCGTACGACGCCAGGACGGGCAAGCGCATCTGGCGCTTCTGGACGATCCCGGCGTCAGGCGAGCCGGGCAACGCCACGTGGGCAGGGGACAGCTGGAAAACAGGAGGGGGCGCGACGTGGCTGACCGGTTCGTACGATCCCGCGTTGAGGCTCGTCTACTGGGGAACCGGGAATCCTGCACCTGACTGGAACGGCGAATCCCGCAAGGGCGACAACCTCTACACCTGCTCGCTCGTGGCTCTCGAGATCGACACCGGCCGACTGCGCTGGCACTTCCAGTTCACGCCGCACGACGTCCATGACTGGGATGCGAATCAGATCCCGGTGCTCGTCGAACGCACAATCGACGGCCGCACCACCGCGCGCGTCGCGATGGCGAACCGGAACGGCTTTTTCTACCTGCTCGATCGGCGGACGGGGGAGTTCCTGCTCGCCAGGCAGTATGCGCAGCAGACGTGGGCGGAGGCGATCGATCCACGCGGCCGGCCGATCGTGATTCCGGGGATGGAGCCGTCGGAAAAGGGCACGCTCGTGTATCCGAGCCTCCAGGGTGCGACCAACTGGGCGAGCCCGTCGTTCAGTCCGCTCACCGGACTGATGTACGTGGCGGTACGCGAGATGGGATCGGTGTACTTCAAGAGCGACGTGGAGTACCGGCCAGGCACGTATTACACCGGCGGCAGCGAGAAGCGGCTCGACGACGAGTCGTGGGGAAGTGTCCGGGCCCTCGATGTCGACACCGGCGCGGCGGTGTGGGACTTCAAGCTGCCGTCGCCGCCGTGGGGTGGTGTGCTTTCTACGGCCGGCGGCCTGGTGTTCGGCGGATCGAACGAAGGCAACGTGTTCGCGCTCGACGCGAAGACGGGTGATCCGCTGTGGCAGTTCCAGGCCGGCGGTCCGATGCGCGCGAACCCGATGTCGTTTGCCGTCGACGGACGTCAATACGTCGCCGTCGCCGCGGGTCGCGCGTACGTCGTATTCGCGCTGCCACCCGGCTAGTGGACTATCGGTGATTTCTAGAGTGTCAAATCCCAAGCTCCAAATTCCAAGCTCCAACGGACTCCCAAACGCCAAATCCCAATCCAATTCCCACCGGTTGGAGGTTGGTTTGGGATTTGGGAGTTGGGCGTGCGTTGGGATTTGGAGCTTGGGATTTGGGATTTGACACTGTAGGAATGACAAGAACAGTCCACTAGTCCCCACCAGGAGCGGCGTTAAGCTTGCGGTATGACGCGAAGGATTTTGTGGATCGCCACGCTGGCCGCCTGTGTCTTTGCGGCGACCACGGCCGCGCAGCCGCATGCCGGACGCCGCGAGCTCATCGTCTGTGGCTGGGACGAGGTGTTCATCCTCGATCTCGATGTGAAGCCGGGTGCGGCCGACGGCAAGACCGGGAGAGACGAACGCCGCGTCTGGACATGGCGGGCACAGGATCGGTCCGACCTCCCCGACGAATTCAAGCCTCTCTTCAAGACCACTGATGAGTGCAAGCCCGACGATGACGGCGCGAGGATCCTGATCACGTCGTCAGGCGGCGGCGTCGCCCTGGTGAATCGTGCCGACGGCCGCGTGCTGTTCCACGCCCGGGTCACGAACGCGCACTCGGCGGAGCTCCTGCCGAACAACCGGGTCGCGGTGGCCGCGTCGCACGACGCGGCGGGAAAAGGCGATCGTCTGATCGTGTTCGACCTCGCGAAGTCCAACGCCGAGATCCTCAGCGAAGAACTGCCCTGGGGACACGGCGTGGTCTGGGACGCGCAGCGGAATCGTCTGTGGGCGCTGGCGGACAAGGATCTGCGGGTCTTCGAGCTGGGCGACTGGAGCACGCCCTCCCCTGGTCTCCGGCGCGTTCAGTTGATCCCGTTGCCCGAAGGGATGGGTCACAATCTGTCGGCCGTACCCGGCTCGTCTGCGCTGGCGATCTCTACGACCAATCACTGCTGGCTCTTCGATCGCGAGACCCTGATGTTTCGGCCACATCCGGAACTGGGAGACGCCCGGCACGTCAAGAGCATCAGCTACCAGCCGGCGACAGGACAGATTGCCTACGTGCAGGCGGAAGGGGAGAACTGGTGGGCGGAGCGGATCCACTTGCTCGACCCTGCAGGCATGATTCACATCGGCGGTGAACACTTCTACAAGGCGCGCTGGAACGTCCCGACGAAGTAACCAGGACAGCCTTCGTGCCGGGGCCGGCTGCCCACCTCCGTGGTCAACGGAAGCGGGAAAGCCGGCCCCTGCGAACGAACGGCCGCTACGGATCGACGCGAACGATCGTCGGATTCGGTAGCCCCGTCGTCCCGCCGTAGGCGACCGAGCCGAGGTACTTCGTACCGGCCGTCAGCCCGCTGAACGTCAGCGTGATCGTTCCGGTCGCCCCCTGCGTGGCTGAAGCCGGCGCACTGACCGTCATGTTGCCGGCCGAGGCGGTACCGAGCAACCACGAGAACAACGTGAAGTTCGCAGTACCCGGCACGGCGAACCCGTGGACGTACACCGTGTAATTGCCTGCCGCCGGGTTCACGAGGTTGGCGTCCTCCTGCGACGTCCCGCCCAGGCTCACTGCGACGAGCACCGGTCCGGCCGCGTCATTCCGGAACACGTAGATGTCGAGGTCGCTGGCCGGCGACACGTTCGCGTCGAACAGCGAGAACCGCGCGTACGTGGTCCCGGCGGCAATGGTCACCGGGAAGGATGTGACGCCCGGCCCCGTCGGGCTGAACGAGTCGTTCGGGTCATCGGCCACGCTTCCCGTCGTCGTCACCGCCGGAATCAACCCGCGCGCGGTTGCGGTGAAGGTTCCGGTGTAGCCGAATCCCACCGTGTAACTGATCGGGCCGCCGGTGCCGGACACCGACGCCGGCGCGGACAGTGCGACCGGGCGAACGACGATTGGACTGCGGACGCTGTGGGTGCCGTCGCTCCACGTCAGCTGCCCGCCGGCGTAGGCGCCGAGCGTGGCCGTGGTCCTGGTGAGCGCCACCGTAAACGTCGCGCTCTGACCGGCGCCGATGGTCAGCGACGATGGAGTCACCACGGTCGTGAAGCCGGGCATGCCGGTGACGGTTGCGCTGTAGGTCGCCGTCGAGCCGCTGACGTTGGTGACGGTGCGGCGGACTGTCTGCGATCCGAGGAACGGACCGATCGCAATCGAGGCTCCGTTGAGATTGCTCGGGTTCAGCGAGTAGCCGGCGCCGGCCAGCGCCGTGCAGAGCGCCGGATCGACGCCGGCGGTCGTGCCGCAGAGGAACGCGAGCCAGTCGTTCACGCCATGCTCGTACACCAGTCCGGGATCGGCGGCGCCATTAGGTCGGACATGACCCGCGCCCTGGCGGAAAATCACGAGCGAGTTCGTGTTCGGACCGTCCAGCACGTCCGATCCGGTCGTCATGAGCGCCGACTTGATCATCATCGGGCTCCAGCCCGGATGCAGCTGGCGAAGCAGCAGGGAGAGTCCCGCAACGTGCGGGGTCGCCATCGACGTCCCGCTGAACGAGTCGTAGTTCAGTCCGGCGTCGCCCACCGGCGACACGGCAGCAATGATGTCCTGGCCGGGAGCAATCATGTCGGGCTTCAGCAAGTTCCCTGCTCCCGCGTTCAACGGACCGCGCGACGAAAACGTCGCCGTCAACGGGGCCGCGACGTTGGGAACGAGGGTCGCCTGGCTGATCCTGGCCGTGGCCCCGGGCGACGCGGCGTACTGCTTGAGCGCGCCGCGCGCCGTGTCGGCAACGTGCACCGTTGACACGTAGTGAAAGTCGGCATTGAGCGTTCCTGGTGTCACGTTCACGAGCACCATGCCGACGCCGCCCGCCCCGCGAACGGCAAAGCTCTTGTCGACGCGCGCGTTGTTGCCGCGATCGCAGAGCACGATCTTGCCAGCCACCTTGGCCGGATCGAGCACCGGTGCCCCGTCGTGGACCACCGAGGCCGAGAAACACAGCGCCACTTCAGTCGCGTCCGCACCGGGCAGCCCGGCCGTCGCGGCGTCGATGAACGGCGCCGGGCCGACGGCCGCCGCCAGCGATGCGCCGGCGTAGGTCGCGCCGTTGCCGAGTGTCACGGAGCCTTCACCATTGCGGCTGTGAGTCCCGGCCGCCACCGTCGTGATCCATGGGGACGGATGGTTGACCGTGCCCGTCGTCGGGCCGGCGTTGCCGGCTGCTGCCGCGACGAACACGCCCGCGTCGGCGGCGAACAGGAACGCGACTTCCGCCGGGTTGAGGAAGTCCGAGGTCGTGCCCGAGATCGAATAGTTGATAGCGTCCACGCCGTCGGCGACCGCCTGGTCGATAGCGGCCACGAGATCAGCTGTGAAGCCCTGGGCCTGGACGGCATCCTGGGTCGACCAGAGCGCCTTGTAAACGGCAATGCGCGCACGAGGTGCCATACCGCTGATCGAGCCTGTCAGTCCGGGAACCTTGACGCCGCTGTTGCCGGCGGCCGTCGAGGCCGTGTGCGAGCCGTGGCTGTTGTAGTCGCGCGGCGAGGCGAACTCCCATGGACGCTGCGCCTTGAGCCCTGCGTCACCGCCCCACGCCTCGTTGAACCGCTGCGCGCCGATGAGTTTCTGATTGCACTTCGACGCCGGGAACGCCTCGCCAGGCGTACATTTGCCGTGCCAGCCGGGAATCTGCTGGTAATCGAGCTTGCCGCCCTGGCTGCCGTTGCCGTTCGTGCCCGTCCGATCCGAGAAGCTCGGATTCTCCGGCCAGATCCCGGAATCGATGACGCCGACGATCATGTTTTCTCCAGCGGCGCCAATCCCTCCCAGCTGCTGCCAGAGCCCTCCGGGATCGCTGAGACCAAGGAAGGCCGGTGTGGAGACGGTATCGGCGGTCACGAGCTCGTCCTTCGTCACGGCGAGCACGCCAGGTGCGCTGCGCAGGACATTCGCCTGCGCGTCGGTCAGTTCGGCGGCGAAGCCATTGAAGCTGTACCGGTAGTCGTACACCTTCCGGCCACCTGATCTGCCGAGGGCCTGGTCGTGCTGGGCCTGAAGGAACGCACCGTATCCCACGACAGCCGGGCTGTTCGGATCCAGTTTCGCGCCGCGCGGTGCCTTCGTGGCCGGGAGCCCGGCGACACCACCGACGTACGAGCCCGCCGGCGGATCGATCATCTGAACGATGTAGACAGAGTTGGTGCGGGAAGCGGTACGCGCGGTCAGCCGCTGACCTTCTTCCTGCGCCTGAGCCGCAACCCGCGTGGCGGGTGACGGGGTGATGCCGAAGGCAACGAACACGAGCGCGCTGATCAGGCGAATAGTGCGCATGTGGCGAATCCTCCAGGAGCCGTGACGAAACGCTTGGGTAGAGGTGTGGACGCTACTGCTGCGCTCGATGGGGCGTCAAGACAATGTTGATTACGGAAATGTGCTTACGGAAATGTTGATCACGGATCGGCCTGCTGACGCGTCCAACTCAGCAGTTGACCCGCTACGAAGCTGGATCCGGCGTCGGTGCGCTGAGGCGGCTGCACTGGAGGCGTGCGTCATATGCTCCGCGGCGCGATCGATGATCGATCGCCTCAATGACGGGTTCGTGACCGCGCGCGTGCACCGGGAAGGCAAGTAGAATTCCGCACGCCACTCGCGATTCGTCTGGCCTCGCGCGATGCCAGCCGGTCGCGTCCGTGACAGAAGGAGACGTCCGCTCATGTCGTCACCGATGGATCGTCGATCCTGGGTTGGCAGCGTCCTGGGCGCAGGCGCGCTGTATGGTCTCGATGCCGCGTTCACGGCGCAGCCGACAGCCGCGGCCCAGGTCGCGCCAAAAGACAAAATCAAAATCACCAGGATTGACACGTTCGTCCTCACGAGCTCCTGGGTCTTCGTCAAGATCTCGACCGACGCCGGGATCGTGGGCTGGGGCGAGATGCTGAAGGACGACGCCAAGGCGTGCGCGGCCGGGGCGATGGAGGTCGGGGACTATTTGATCGGCCAGGACCCGAGCCGCGTCGTCCATCACTGGCAGGCGATCCACCGCGGCGCCTTCTACAAGGGCGGTCCGATCAAGACCGCGATCTCGAGCGGCATCGACATGGCCCTCTGGGACATCAAGGGCAAGATGTACGGCGTGCCGGTCTACGAGCTGCTCGGAGGCCCCACGCGCGATCGCATCCGCGTCTACGGCAGGCCGAACCCGGAGAACGGCGTCAACGCCATGAAGACGCAGCTGCGCGCCTTCGGGCGCGGGCCGATCAAGTACGTCGAGGGCCAGAAGTACGTGGACGGCTGCGTCGAGTTCTTCAAGGAGCTGCGCAAGAAGTACGGCCCCGATGTCGATATCGGGGTCGAGTTCCACGGCGAGGTGCAGCCGCCGACGGCGCTGCTGCTGATGAAGGCGCTCGAGCCGTACAACCCATGGTTCTACGAGGAGATCGTTCAACCGCAGAACGTGGACATCATGGCGGAGCTCGCCCGCAAGACGCACATCCCGATTGCCACCGGCGAACGGATCTTCACGAAATGGGGCTTCAAGGAGATCCTCGAGAAGCGCGCCGCAACGATTCTGCAGCCCGATGTCTGCTATGCCGGAGGCATCACCGAGCTGAAGATCATCGCCGGCATGGCGGAGGCGTATTACACCCCGCTCGCGCCACACAACCCGCAGGGCCCGTGCTCACTCGCCGCCAGCATGCAGATTGCCGCGGCGATCCCCAACTTCCTCATCCAGGAGCGCGGGGACAACGAATACACCGACCTCCTTGCGAAGCCGCTCCCGCCGATCAAGAACGGCCACCGGCCGCTCCTGACCGAACCCGGGCTCGGCATCACGATCGACGAGGACAAGCTCAAGGCCCAGGTCGGCGAGCCGCGTCCGTATCTGCCTCGCTTCGACCCGGATGACGGCTCGGTCGTGGACTGGTAGCCCTGATGAGGACTGTCGCTTACCGGGGGTTCGCGGTTCGCTAACTGGCTGGCAGCCAGGCCTGGCGGGCTGCTTCGGGCCCCGAACCCGCGAACCCGCGAACCCGCGATCAGATATCCAGGTTCTTGACTTTCCCTTCCTCGTCGATCAGTGTTGCGCGTCATGGCTAAGACCAGGCGCGCTCCTCGTCAACCGACCCGGCGTCCGACGTCCATCCCTGCGGCCCGAGTCGACACACCGCCGGGCGTCATTCGTTCGGCTGGACCGGGCGGTCGCAGCGCACAGACGCGCGTGCTCGACGCCAGGCCCGATACGCTCGATTTCCGCGATCGGATGTTCGAGCCGACGTTGATCGAAGTACAAACGGCGCGTCCGCTCGAGAAATATCTCGAGGCCAGGGTGCCGATCCTCGACCAGGGCACCGAGGGAGCGTGCACCGGCTTCGGGCTGGCGACCGTCGTCCACTATCTGCTCCGCACGCGCCACCACATTCCCGACCCGGACGAGGTCAGCCCGCGCATGCTGTACGACATGGCGCGGCGATACGACGAGTGGCCGGGAGAGCGCTACAGCGGATCGAGCGCCCGCGGTGCCATGAAGGGATGGCACAAGCACGGCGTGTGCTCGCGTCCGTACTGGGTGTACGACCTCTCCAAGGAGGCACAGGACCCGACGCTCTTCACGGGCCGCTACGAGGACGCGCTCCGGCGCCCGCTCGGTGCGTACTTTCGCGTCAACCACAAGGACCTGATCGCGATGCACGCCGCGATCTCAGAGGTCGGCATCCTGTATGCGACGGCGCAGGTCCACGAGGGCTGGAAGAACGTCGGCACCGACGGTGTCATCACCTGGGACCCTGACGCGAGGATCATTGGCGGGCACGCGTTCGCCATCGTCGCATACGACCAGGAAGGATTCTGGATTCAGAACTCGTGGGCCGACGACTGGGGGAAGGAAGGGTTCGCGCGCGTCACCTACGACGACTGGCTCGCCAACGGCAGCGATGTCTGGGTGGCGCGGCTCGGAGCCCCGATCGTTCTGCGCACGCGCGAGTCGGTTTCGCGGAGCGTCGGGGTGGCGTCGCAAGGATCGCGCAGCTATGTGTTCTGCGACCTGCGGCCGCACATCATCAGCCTCGGCAACAACGGTGCGTTGAAGACCGACGGCACCTATGGCACCTCGGCCGAGGATGTCAGGGAGATCTTCGGCCAGATCTCCACGCATCGGCGCGAGCTCAACACCGATCAAGCATCTGCTCCTGTATGCGCATGGCGGCCTCACGGCGGAGGACTCGGCGATCCAGAAGGTTGCCGACTTGAGGCCGGCGCTGCTCGAAGCGGGTGTGTTCCCGATCAGCTTCATCTGGCGCACTGATTTGTGGACCACGTTCCGAAACATCCTGCAGGACGCGATCTCCCGCCGGCGTCCGGAAGGATTCCTCGACAGCGCGAAGGACTTCATGCTCGATCGTCTCGACGACGGGCTCGAGCCGATCGCGAGAGCCGTGGGTGGCCGGCAGATATGGAAGGAAATGCAGGAGAACGCCCTGCTCGCGAGCCAGCGCGGCGGCGGCCTGCTGGTGGTGCTCAACGAGGTTCGAAAGCTCGCCGCGAAACATCCCAAGCTGGGGCTGCACCTGGTGGGCCACAGCGCCGGGTCGATTCTGCTCGGCGGCCTGGCCGGCGCGAACCAGGCCGGCGGTCGTCCGGTCGTGTTCGATACAGGCACGATGTGGGCGCGCCTGCCTGCACGATGGATTTCTATCGCCAGCAGTATGTGCCGGCGATTCAAGCGGGCAGCATCAAGCAGTTCGCAATCTTCACGTTGACGGACCGCGCCGAGCAGGACGACGATTGCGCGAACATCTATCACAAGTCCTTGCTGTATCTCGTCTCGCACGCCTTCGAGAAGGTGCTGCGGAAACCCTGGTTCACCAGCAGCGAAGGCGAGCCGCTCCTCGGTATGGAGAAGTTCGTCAAGGACCTGCCGCCGGGCGAGCGCCCCAGGGACTGGGTGCGGTCGCCGAACGTCGTCCAGGAAGGCGGCCCGGGAGCCGCGCGCTCAGCTACCCATGGCGGATTCGACGACGACCCCGCGACGTTGAAGGCGACACTGGCCCGCATTCTCGGAGCCGCGGCGAAGAACGTGGAGTTTTCACACCACCGGTCCGCCGCGTCCCAGCGCGGTCGCCGCGAAGCGATCATGCAGCAGACCGGAGTGGTGTAAGCGAAGGCGGGCCGATTCTCGTGGACCGTATCGGTGGTTTGAGAGTGTCAAATCCCAAGCTCCAAATCCCAAATCCCAAGGCACTCCCAACCTCCAAATCCCAAACCAAATCCCAACCTTGAGAGTTGATTTTGGGAATTGGATTGGGATTTGGAAGTTGGGAGTGCGTTGGGATTTGGTGCTTGGAACTTGGGATTTGGCTCTGCAAATAACCGGAACTGTCCCCCTAGAGCTCCGATCGGATCTGCCAGAGATCCGGGAACAGCGGCCGGCCGACGGTCTCCCGCAGGTAGGCCGCACCGGCGGAGCCGCCGGTCCCACGCTTCACGCCAATCGTGCGCTCCACCATCTTCACATGGCGGTAGCGCCACTCCTGGATTCCTTCGTCGAGATCGACCAGGCGCTCGCACAGCTCCGCGTTCTTCGGGTCGCCGCGATAGACGGCGAGAAGAACGGGATGGATATCCGGTGCGGGCTCGATCGGTGCGGACACGTCGCGTCCGAGCTGCAACGGCTGGACGTCGTAGCCTTCTCGCGACAGATAGTGGAGGAACGCGTCCCACAGCGTCGGTTCTGAATACCGCCGCTCCAGCGCCAGGCGCGCGCGGCTGCCCTCGGCGAAACGGTGAATCGCGCCCTGCGACTTCACGCCGAGCACGAACTCAATCTGGCGGAACTGGTCGGATTGAAACCCGCTCGCCGCCTCGAGGCGCTCCCGGAAAGTGAGGAATTCGAGCGGCGTCATGGTCTCGAGGATATCCAGCTGCGCGACCATGACTTTCAGGATCGTCAGGATCCGTTTCAACGTGTGCTGCGCACGGTGTGGTTCGTCGGTTTCGAGCCAGTGGCGTACACGATCGAGCTCGTGCAACACCTCCTTGAACCAGAGCTCGTACACCTGGTGAATGACGATGAAGAGCACTTCGTCGTGCTCAGGCTTCTCCGAGCGCGGCTGCTGCAGGGCGAGCAGTTCGTCGACTCTCAGGTAGGTGGCATACGTGACAGCGGGATCGGTCACGAGATCCTCCCAGCGTCCGCCTTCGCTCGCTTCGCGAGCTACGGCGAGACAGGCTCCGCCAGTCTGGGTGCTCGACGGACCGTCCGTCGGCGAGCCGACCTAGGCGGAGCTCGCGCGAGGCGCGAGCGACGTCTGCCCCTGCACCGGCTCGGCGGCCTCGGCGAACACCGGTTGCGCGGGATCGATGAGCGCCCAGCACGCGGTGCCGACCAGGAACAGCGCGCCCATGACGTACAGCGGGAGGTTCCAGCTGCCGAACCACTGCACCGAGTAGGCGACGATGAGGGGATTGAGCATGGCGGCGAGGTTGCCGACGGAATTCATCGTGGCCCCGACCACGCCGACGTGATTGCGTCCGACCTCGATCACCGTCCCCCACGCCGCGCCGAGCGTGAACATCGTCATGCCGGTGGCGACCGCGATGAGTGTCGCCGCGAAAATCGGTGTGGTCGAGAGCGCGGCTGAAATCAGCGCCACGCCGGCGATGAGATACGCTGCCGCGCCGAGCGCGCACCGGCCGATCCTCAGACCGAAGCGCGATGAGAGCCGGTCGGTGACCAACCCGCCCAGGAGATCTCCCGGCATGCTCACGATCAGCGGCAGTCCTGCAAAGATGCCGAGGCTCGTGGCGTCGAACCCATGCCGCTGGCGAAGGTACGTCGGCAGCCAGGTGATGCAGAAGTAGAAGATCATGCAGTTGGGGATGTACATGATGCACATCGCGATCATGTTCCGGCTGCGGAGCAGCCCGCCCCAGTACTCCCACCCGGCGGCGTGACCGCTGTCCGGTTTCCGCGCCGCCACGATGGTGGCGAGCTCGGCGGCATTCACCGATCCGTGCTCCGACGGGTCGTTCCGGAACCACGTGGACCAGACCGCGACCCAGACCAGGCCGACTGCGCCAAAGCACACGAAGATCGTCCGCCACGACATGAACGTGAGCAGCCAGAGCACCAGCGCCGGGGTCAGCCCGCCGACCAGATGCGCGCCGGCGAAGAACACACCCTGGACCCTCCCGCGCTCGCTGGCTGGAATCCAGCGCGAAAACGTGCGGGCCACACACGGCCACGCGCCGGCTTCGCCCATGCCGAACAGGAAGCGAATGGCGAGCAGGGCAGGGTAGCTGAACGCCGCGGCCGTCGCAGCCGTCAGGCCGGACCACCACAGGACGATGCGGGCGAGCACCGCGCGCGTGCCCTGGCGATCCGCCCACCAGGCCGTCGGGATCTCGAACAGCGCATACGCCAGCTGAAAGACCGTGAAGGCGTATCCCATCTGGATGGTCGACAGGCCGAGGTCGCGCATGATCCCTGGCGCCAGGGTCGCGATGCAGGCCCGATCGAGATAGGTGATCATGCCGAGCGAGGTCGCCAGGGCGACGACTCGATACCGGGCGCGGGTAGGGGTCACGTCACTCCTTGTATTCAGTCGCGCTGTCAGCGAGCGTCATGATCACTCTTCGATCCGGGACGCTGCCGCGCAGCCCGTCGAGCTCGTCCATGCCGGTGGTCAGCGGCAGCGCGATCTGACCGCCTTCGATCGCCGAGCGATACAGCGCCGACATGATCTCGAGCCCGTGGAAGGCACGCTCGAACCTCAGCGGATGCGGTTTGTTGTCGTCGTCGAGCCAGTCCGCGATCTCCTGGACATACGGCGGCATGTCGTGGTCGTAGTTCATCCCGCCGGGACCTGACTGCACGCCGTCGCGGGTGACGGCGCGCCAGCCGCTGCCGGTGTGTACCTCCGCGAAGCCGTCAGTGCCCTGGGCGCCGATGCGGACCTTCCGCCACCAGTACGGCACTTCCGGAACATCCGGCGCGCCGGCGCCGCAGTCGTAGATGCCGCGGACGCCGTTTCTGAAATGCACGACTCCGGCGACGTAATCCGGCGACGTGTGACCATCGGACAGCTTGCCGCGTCCGGCGGCCTGAGCCATCGCCCACTCCGCGGGTTCGTAGTCGTTGAACCAGGACGTGTATTCCAGGAGATGGCTGAGCATGTGCGCCGCCCATCCGGTGGAGGTGCCGTACACGGTCCTGACCTGGCCGATCGCGCCGCTGGCGATGATCTCCTTCACTCGCTGATAGTGCTCGCCGTACCGGTGCTGGTGGCTGACGACGGCCTTGACGCCACCGGCCTCGAGCGCCTGCTTGATCGCGAGCCCTTCCGAGCTCGTCATCGCCACCGGCTTCTCGAACGCGATGAGCTTCGCCCCGCTTCGGATCCCGAGCTCGATGAGCGGAAGCCGCACGCCGGGCGGCGTGCAGAAGCAGAAGACGTGCGGCTTCACTTCACCCGCGAGCTCGAGCGGATCGGTGCTCGTCCTGACCGTCCCGAGCTTCGAGGCCGCGGCGCTCAGCCGCTGTGGATCGCGACTGCAGATGCCGGAGAGCTCGAAACGGGGATTCGCAGCGAACGCCGCGGCATGGTGCAAGCCGCGCTTGCCCATGCCGACGACAATGACGCGATACGGCATCACTTCGAGGCCTTGTCCCATTCGAGGACTTTGCCGATGACGTAATCGACCTCCGCTTCGGTCAGTTCGGGGTACATCGGCAGGCTGACGCACGAGGCAGCGTTGCGCTCGGCGTTCGGCACCGCGCCGACGACACGCGCGTCTTTGCCCCAGGGGTAGCCGTCCTGCTTGTGGATCGCGATCGAGTAGTGCGTCTTGGCGTCGATCCCGTTGGCGACGAGAAAGTCGACCAGCTGATCGCGGTGCCCCGGGTTCTTCGTCTCGATCACATACAGGTGGAACACGTGACGGTACCCCGGGCGGACGGATGGCAGGTCGATCCGCGTCGCGCCAGAGAGCCCTGCCGTGTAACGCGTGGCCCACTTGATGCGGTCATCGTTCCAGGCGTGGATGTGCTTGAGCTTTGCGCTCAGCACTCCGGCGTGGAGATCGTCGAGGCGGCTGTTGAAGCCGAAGCTGTGGACGTTCCGCTTGGTCGATCCGTGGTTGCGCAGCTTCCGGACCTTCGCGTCGATGTCGGCGTCGTTCGTGAGGAGCGCGCCGCCGTCGCCGAACGTGCCGAGGTTCTTCTGGATGATGAAGCTGGTCGACGTGGCATCGCTCAGCTCGCCGATCCTGAAGCCGGCGCCGGCCGCATCGATCGCCTGGGCGTTGTCCTCGATGACGCGGAGCTTGTGCCGATCGGCGATGGCCTTGATCGCCGGCATGTCGGCGGACTGGCCGTACAGGTGCACGGGAATGATCGCCTTCGTCTTCGGCGTGATCGCCGCTTCGATCCTGGACGGGTCGATGCACTTCGTCTCGGGGTCGCAGTCCACGAACACGGCGGTCGCGCCCGCGATCCAGATCGCCTCGGCGGTCGCGAAGAACGTGTTCGGGTGGGTGATGACCTCGTCGCCCGGCCCGATGCCCATCGCCATCAGGGCCAGCCAGATCGCGTCGGTGCCGTTGCCCGTGCCTGCGGCGTAGGTCATCCCATGAAACGCCGCCAGCTCCTGCTCGAACTGTTTGAGCATGGGGCCCTGCACGTACTCGCCGCTCTCGAGCACGCGCTTCAGGTTCGCGTCTATTTCCGATTGGATGTTCTTGTATTGCCGTACGTGTCCGTAAAAGCTGACTTGCATCATCACCTGCATGGTCGGCGCTCTCCCCTCATTGAGATTGGTCAGTTTACATCCGTTCGCCGCGGTCCGGTCGATCACGCAAACGGCGTGAATCGTGGCTGCGTCGCCTGTGACGAGTGGTCGCGCCGAGGACGATGATTATGCGGGCAGGAAAGAAAGCTGGAGGAATGCCGCCGTATCTATCTCACAGTCAGCGACCCGTCCGCGGCGGCTTCACGGTCTGGTCCCGCCGGAGAGCCTCGCCATCGAGCTTCAGCCGCAGTCGCCGCGCGTCCGCAAGATACCGGTCCAGCTCGCGGATCAGCCCTTGCGTCGACGGGGACTCTAGTTCGCCGCGCTCCTCTGCGCGATGGCTGATGCTCTCGCGCAACGCCACCAGTCCGTACACATCCGGAACCTCGGCGAGTACTCGCGCCCGTTGCACCACTTTCTCACTGTCGTTTTCCCTCGGACCCGGACGGTCAGACGCCGGAGGCGCCGCCGATGGCACGACGCCCCTGGTAGCAACCGCGATCGAGGCGGAAAGCGCATCGCGTGCCGCGGGATCTTGTCCCGGCTGACTGGTCGTGGCCCCAGTCGGCGGCGAGGCCGATGACGCCGCGATATTCCCACCAGTCGCCGTCGTCGAGACCGCGACGCCGTCCGTGCGATTACCCACGGACCAGAACCCGGCGATCGCGCCGACCGTACTGCCGACGAGCGCCGCCATCGTTCCGTTCCTGATGAGACGTGATCTTCTACTCATCACTGCTGTCGTGTTCGAGGACCTCACTTGCTCAGATTCACCGAAACCCGGCTCACGCCCTGTGCCGCGACCACGACTTGTGTGGTCCGCTCGCCGAGCTCGGGATGTCGAAACGTGATCTGGTGTGGACCGATCGCGACTTTGAGGTTTCCGAGGGGAGTCTGTCCCGCCGGATGGCCATCGATCAGCACGTCCGCCCATGGCGTCGCATTTACGTTGAGCAGCCCGGTCGGCGGCGTGACCTCCACCGAGGCGGTTCGGCCCGCCACGACGTCGACCGTGTGCGGGACCGCGTAGCCGAGGTTGTCGTTGCGCAGTACCACATCGTGTCGGCCGGAGGGGAGCATGATTTTCGCCGTACCGCTCGTGCCGATCACGTCGTCGCGTTCGACAATGTCGACAGGAAAGGGAGACGCCACGGCCAGCCAGCCTGCGCTGGGTGCTGTCGAACGGGGCAATGAGAACACCACTTCTTTGGCAACCGCGGCGCTCACCACGACGGTGCGCCGCGCCGAGCCGGCGTCCGACCTCACGATGATCGTGTGCTCGCCCGCGGCGAGATCGTCGATGAGCAGCGGCGACACGCCGCGCGGCCGGGCGTCGACCGTGACACGAGCTCCGGGAGGATCGGTGAGGATGGACAGCCGGCCCGAGGACGTCGCGGGTACGCTCGGCGTCAGGTCGAAGTACTGCGACAGCTGGGCGCCGGCAGCGAGGGTCACCCGCACTTGACGTTCCAGCCCGGATCGTCGAGCGGTTACCAGATGCGAACCAGGCTCGATGGCGAGTGCCAACGGCGCGGTGCCCCGCGATACGGAATCAATCAGCAGCTCGGCGCCCGGCGGCTGGCTCTCGATGCTGAGCGTTGCGGGAACCAGGCCGGTGGCTCGGACAGGGACATACCATGCCCTTACGGCCGTGAACGCGCCAACCGCGCTCAGAACGACAATCGCCGCGTTCACCAGGGATGTCCACCCCGAACGGGCCCACCATCCGGGTGCGGAGCTGGCATCTTCTGGCTGATCTTCTGTCTGAAACACGAGGTCGCCTCCGACGAGACAGTCGCCAGAAGCTCCTTTTCCCACATCGCCCCCGTCGAGGCAATGGCTCATTACGTACGGTCGGCCTGGAGCTGAACCGTTTGGGCCGAGCGGCGCCGACCGCTCATGTCAACGGACGATGTGCAGGTTCGCAGGTGTTGGTGGCGGCGGCGCAGTTCCGGCGGCCTGGGTCACGGCGACGGATTGTCCCGCTACGGTCAGGGTTCCGTTGCGCGGGGTGGCGGTGGTGTTCGCGGCGATGCTGAACGTGACCGAGCCAATGCCCGATCCGCTGGCGCCGGCGGTGACGGTGATCCAGGACGTCGTCGTGGTGGCGGTCCAGGAACATGACGTCCCGGACGTGACGCTGAGCGTGCGGCTGGTGGCCAGCGCACCGACGTCAAAGCTGGTCGGCGTCACGGTGGCCGAGCAGCCGGTGGCCGACTGATTGACCGTCACGGTCCTGGCCGCGACGGTCAACGTTCCTGTACGTGCCGCGCCGGTGGTGTTGGCGGCGACGCTGACGGTGACCGAGCCAATGCCAGATCCGGTGGCGCCGGCGGTCACGGTGATCCAGGGTGTCGCGGGTGTCGCCGTCCAGGAACATGACGTCCCGGATGTGACGCTGAGCGTGCGGCTGTCAGCCAGCGCATCGACGTCAAACGTGGTCGGCGTCACGGTGGCCGAGCAGCCGGTGGCCGACTGATTGACCGTCACCGTCTTGGCCGCGACGGTCAAGGTTCCTGTGCGTGCCGCGCCGGTGGTGTTGGCGGCGACGCTGAAGGTGACCGAGCCGATGCCCGATCCCGTGGCGCCGGTAGTCACCGTGATCCAGGGTGCAGCGGGCGTCGCCGTCCAGGAACAGGACGTCCCGGATGTGACGCTGAGCGTGCGGCTGGTGGCGATCGCGTCGACGTCAAACGTGGTCGGCGTCACGGTGGCCGAGCAGCCGGTGGCCGACTGATTGACCGTCACGGTCCTGGCCGCGACCGTCAACGTTCCGGTGCGTGCCGCGCCGGTGGTGTTGGCGGCGACGCTGAAGGTGACCGCGCCGATGCCCGATCCGGTGGCGCCGGCGGTCACGGTGATCCAGGGTGCCGCGGGTGTCGCCGTCCAGGAACAAGACGTCCCGGATGTGACGCTGAGCGTGCGGCTGGTGGCGATTGCGTCGACGTCAAAGGTGGTCGGCGTCACGGTGGCCGAGCAGCCGGTGGCCGACTGATTGACGGTGACGGTCTGTCCCGCGACGGTCAACGTGCCGGTGCGCGCCGTGCCGGTGGTGTTGGCGGCGACGCTGAACGTGACCGAGCCGATGCCGGATCCGCTGGCACCGGCGGTGACGGTGATCCATGACGTCGCCGTCGTGGCGGTCCAGGCACAGGACGTCCCGGACGTGACGCTGAGCGTGCGGCTGGTGGCGATCGCGTCGACGTCAAAGGTGGTCGGCGTCACGGTGGCCGAGCAGCCGGTGGCCGACTGATTGACGGTGACGGTCTGTCCCGCGACGGTCAACGTGCCAGTGCGTGGCGCGCCGGTCGTGTTGGCGGCGACGCTGAAGGTGACCGAGCCGATGCCCGATCCGGTGGCGCCGGCGGTCACGGTGATCCAGGAGGTCGTCGTGGTGGCGGTCCAGGAACAGGCCGTGCCGGCGATGACGCTGAGGGTCCGGCTCGTGGCGATCGCGTCGACCGCGAAACTGGTTGGCGTCACGGTGCCGGTGCAGCCCCCGGTTCCTTGATCGACCGTCACGGTCTGGGTTCCGACCGTCAATGTGCCCGTACGCGGACTGCCGGTTGCGTTCTGCGCGACTGAAAACGTGACCGATCCGATCCCGGTGCCGGTGCCGCTGGTAATGGTGATCCAGCTGGTCGTCGTCGTCGCGGTCCATGAGCACGACGTGCCGGTGATGACGCTGAGCGTCTGGGAGGACGCTGTCCCTCCGACCGTGAAGGTGGTCGGGTTCAGGGTGTACGAGCACTGTGCCTCCGCGAGCGACACATCGGCGGCCCAGAGCAGCACCGCGAGTCCACAGCACCGTGCGATGTTCATGGCGGCTTTCCTCGAAAAGTCCCGGAGAACGCGGCCCGGGCGCGAGGAGAGCCTGCACGGGGCGCGCCGCGGCCACGTGTCGGTAAGTCACTGAAATTAAAGACATTATCGTGGGGCCGCCAGGGAAGGCAGCCCCGGAATCGTCCGCGAAATCACGACTCTGTCAATCAATCGCTAATCGCTAATCCATAGTCCCGGATCCCGAGTCCCGAGTCCCGAGTCCCGATCCCGAGTCCTCGATCAAGGACGCAGGATAAGGGACGCAGGATTCGGGATCCGGGACTATGGACTAGCGATAAGGGACTGTTTACTGACTTGGGAACCCGCGAAGCCTGACGTTCTCGAAGACCGCGCGCGTCAAGGTGCTGTTGTTGTGGCTCGTGACGGCGAGTGCGGGTGAACCCATCCAGTCCAGCCTGACCTCTCCGATGAGATGCCACGTCACGCCGTCTTCGGACGCATAGCCGCGGAAAACGCGATCGCTCTGCGAGAGGCGGACCCACTCCGGCGCGATTCCCGCTCGCACGGCGACTTGGGCGCTGGGCTTACCGTGATCGGCGCGGTACTGCATCGCCACGCCGCGGCCCGGTGTGACGACGACCGTGACGTACGGTGATTGGGGGCTCAGAGGGGATAGTCGGAACATCACGCCGGCTTTTGCCCACGGATACGTGTTCTCGATGCTGCGAACGCGCGCCGTGATCTCGGCGTTCGGTCCCGAGCTGAACGGGCTGTGATTGACGATCCGGAAGGCGTCCGCCGTCCCCCAGATGTCCGTGCCCGACCCGCGCACGTCATAGACGATCCCGTCGAACGTGGCGCTTCCCGGCACGCCGACCGCGCCGACGTCCTGCGAGGCGTCCAGCTGCCCCGTTTCGACCGCGACGTTGTCGAACCGCGCAGTCGCCAGCGCACCGTCGACGTGACTCGTGACCGCAAGGCCCACGAGGACCTGGGACGGCAGGCCGGGGATTGTATCGCGCCCGACGAGCGTCCAGGCGTCGGTGGCCGACGCGCGATAGTACGCGCTGATGGTGTCGGCGACGCGCGCCAGGATCAGCCATCCGGGGGGCGCAACGGCCGGCCCCGCGGTGTGCACGCTGATTCCGTTCGTCTGGCGGCGCCGCTGGAACGCAAGGCCACGCTCGGTGCGCGGCGTGGCGAACAGCGAGACATGACGCGATCCCGGTGACAGGCTTTCCCGAATCATCAACCCCGCTTTCACCCAGCGGTCGAGGTTCTCGATGCTTGCCACGCGCGTGGTGATGGAGAAATTCCCGCCCACGACGCGATACACGTACCGGAACTCGTCCGCCGTTCCCCAGATGTCGGCGCCGGAACCCTCGACCGTCCATCCGCCGCCGCCGTAGGCCGTGGTGCCCGCCGCTCCGACGGCGCCGACATCATCGCTCGTCCACCCGCCCGGTGACGGGAGGATCGACAAGCGTGACGTGACCTGGACGAATTGCCGGGCTGAGCTGGCGGCAACGATCCGGAAGCGGACTACGTCACTGACGGGGCTCGGGTTCTGCCACACGCACTGCCCGCTCCGGGGCGGAAGGTTCTGACAGCCCGGGAGCGGCGTGAACGTGCGGCCATCGTCGAGTGAGTACGAGATCGAGGCGCTGGTGAGGACGCCCTCCGGATCCTGGATGGTCCAGGAGATCGTGTGTGGTTCTCCGACGACGGGCAGGTCGAAGACGGAGCCGGAAACCCCGATTTCCACCCAAGGGTCGGTCTCGACGGGCACGTAGATCGTCACGGTGTCGCTGGACACGCCGCCGTGGCCGTCGTCCACTGTCAGCGTGTAGGTCCTGGTCGTGCCGCGGTCCTGGTACACACCCGCCGCGGAGCTCCAGGGGGAGTTCAGGATTCGCCCTGTCTCGTCTCTCCAGGTGTAGGTGAGCCAGTGCCTATCCGGATCTGTCCCCTGACCGCGCAGAAAGAATCGGCTGGCGTCGAACTCGTACGCCGTGCGATCGGGGCCGGCAAAGGCCACAGGCGTTCGGTTGGGAGCGGCCGCGCGGTTGAGGGCGATGACGCCCGGCGAGGCGATCAGGTCGGTGCGGCCGTCGCCGTTGAGGTCGGCCGTATTCAACTGGTGATGGGCGTCCCTGAATGGGTTGTTCTGATCGAACCATCCGTATTCGGGTTGCACGTCCCCGAGCGCGTAGGTCGTTGGCGCTGACAGCCCCCCTTTGCCGTCGCCGGGAAAGACAGAAAGGCTGTCCCAGAAAAGACGCCCCAGATCCTCGTCGTCCACGACCGAGCGATTGCCGGTCGCCACGTCGAGGATGCCGTCGCCCGTGAATTCGCCGACGACCATCGACATCGAGCCAAGCACACCCGTTTCGTGGCGAATGGGCGGCTGGAACGTGCCGTTGCCATTTCCGAGGAGCACGTGGACCGCGCCGGGCGTGGTGTAGGGATAGTGGAAATCAAAGGAGCCGGACGAGGCGATGAGATCGAGCCGGCCGTCGTTGTTCAAGTCTCTTGTCGTGATATCGGTGAACTCTGCGCCGGGGATCACAGTCCGGCTGAAATTGACTCCGCCGGTATTGATGAAGACGTCGATTTCGATCGGGCTCGCGACCGCGAAATCCCGGCGCCCGTCACCGTTGAAATCGCCGCTCGTGGCGTCGGCCGGCTGATAGCCGCCGCCCTGGGTGAAGAGCTCGACGGCGGGCTGAAACGTCAGGTCGCCGTTGCCGCGATACAGCTTCAGCGTATCGGGCATCTCGGGCACGAGGATGTCGCGGCGCCCGTCCCCGTCGAAGTCCGCGAGGTGCGCCCACACCCTCACTTCGCTGCGTGGATAGTTCGTAGCGCCGACAGGCCGCGGCGATGCGAACGTCGCCCCCGCGCGCCCGGGCAGCACGGCGATCGCGTCCCCTTCGCGAATGACGATGTCCACGAAGCCGTCGGCGTTGAAGTCGCCCACGCCGAGTGGCAGGGCCGCGCGTCCGAGCGAGCGAGCCGGTTGGAACGTCCCATCACCCCTGCCGATCCGGATCACGAGATCGGCCGGTACGCGGTTCGCGACGAATCCCTTCGCAGTGCCCGCCACGAGATCGGCTCGGCCGTCGCGATCGAAGTCGGCGGGCCAGACGTTGAACGAGAGATCAGGAAGAAGCGTGATTCCGAGATTCGGCGCAGGCGGCGTTTGCGCGTAAAGCGGTCCTTCGAGCCCGGCCATTATCGCCCCCATGAGGCATGCACGCATGACTTTGAGACAGGAGGAACCTGACATACCTCACCCCGCGTGGAAACCGATCCCGGAAAGAGTCAGTGTTTGCCCGATGCATTCACATTGAGAGTTGCTGCGTGTCGGCACGCTCTGCGGGAATCGTGCCGTTGCGAGGACGGAATGGATCTCGGATTGGAGAACTCCGCGCCGCGGGTTTCCCCTGGCGGACTGATTCCACGCGATTGCTTTCGAGCCCGCCGCGATTGGCTCCGAGGCCGTGCGCGCCCGCGGTTCCACACCCGGGCGGTGTTCGGAACCCCCTTCCACGTCGTTGTACCCAGTGATGGAGAGGAGCGTTCGGCTCCCAGGCGGGGACGGTCCCGGCAAACTCCGAACGTGCGTGCCGAGACCGACCGGAAGGAACGCACAGATGGTTTCCCGACACGAAATCTCAGCCGTATCGTGCTTCCCACCGGCGCGCCGTGGCAGATCCCTCTTGTTTTTGACGGCGTGCCTGGGATTGCTGGCAGCCTGTGGTGAAGGGATGCCGCAGGGACCGACGGCGGTCCCTGCGACGATCACCGGACACGTGTATCAACGGCCAACCGCGGAACTCGGTGAGCCGATGCTCCCGGACGTTCTGATCACGATCGAACAAGCCGACGGGTCACACTGCACCACGCGGACGAATGCCGGCGGCTTCTACACCGTCTCTGTGACCCGAGGAATTATCTCGATCAGCGCCGCGAAAGCGGGCTACCAGACCAACCGCTCGCAGTTCGAGCTGTCGAGCGACACGGTGTTGAATTTCAGTCTGGTGCCCGACCCCGACTGAGTTACTTCCGCGGCTCTGACGACGGCGGCACGATGTCCTTCAGCCGCATGTAGGTCACGATGTTGCCGTAGTGCTCGAAATCGTGCGCGGTGTTGAAGTCGAGCACGGAGAGCTTCGGCATCTCGCCCCAGAAGCCCTTCACCATCGCGGTGGCGGTACTGTCCGTGGTGGCCGCATAGACCTTGTCACAGTAGGCGAACGCCGCCGCCAGCGCTTTCTGGAGGTCGGCTTTCGTCGTCGTCCCCTTCTCGATCGGAGACTCGAATCCGCCCATCGGCGGCTTTTCGCCGGCCACCGCGGCGCAGAATCCGAAGCTCGCATCCGCGATATGGCCGATCAGCTGGCCGAAGCTGCGCACGTCCTTGGTCGGCTTGAACGCGTAGTGTTCCTCCGGCATCTTTTCCGCGGCCCTGGTGATGTAGCCGTTGACGATCCCGAACGTGCGCTGGGCGCCGGCGCGCAGCGGGTTCTCGGTCTGCGCAGATGCATTGGTCGAGGCCGCGGCGACCAGGGCCGCAGCCAGCATGCTCACATAAGAAATCTTCTTCACGACGGTCTCCTCTGAAGGCAATCCTGCCGAATTCGATCCAGGAGTCTACCTCCACAACAGGAAAGCTCGTGCATACAGTCGCTCCGCTGCGACGCCGGACGCCACGACAGCTGGTGCGGCTTTCCGATAAGCTGGCGCCCGCGACCCCCAGCACCGGCTCTCATTCAAACCATGAACATCGCAACGCTCGACTGGATTGTCATCGGCGGCTATTTCGTGGTCATCACGGCGATCGGCCTGATCGCGGGGTACCGGGTCCGCCAGACTGGTGAATACTTCCTCGGCGAGCGGCGCTTCGGCCCCTGGCTGATGATGGGCCAGAGCTTCGGTGTCGGCACGCACGCCGAGATGCCGGTGGCGCTGGCGGGCGCGGTCTACAGCGTCGGCGCCTCGGCGATCTGGTTCCAGTGGAAGAACCTGTTCATCACGCCGTTCTACTGGCTCATGGCGCCGGTCTTCCGCCGCATCCGCCGCACCACGATGGCGGAGCTCGTCGACGATCGCTACGGGCCGTGGATGGCGGCCATCTACATCGTCTTTGCCGTCTGTTTCTTCATCATCAACATGGGCAGCATGTTGAAGGGCGCCGGCAAGGTCATCAGCCAGGCGACCGGCGGCGGCGTTGGCACGAACGAAATCGTCGTGGCGATGACCGTGATGTTCATGTTGTACAGCTTCGTCGGGGGCTTGATCGCGGCAGCGTGGACCGACCTGTTCCAGGGATTCCTGATCATCGCGCTTTCGTTCATGCTCATTCCGCTCGGGTATCAGGTGGTCGGTGGCCTCGACGGCATGCAGGCGTCACTCGAGCCCTTCCGCTTCTCTCTGGCGACGCCGTCCGGCATCGGTCCCTGGGTGATTGCGATGCTGACGGTCAACGGGCTCGTCGGGATCATGGCGCAGCCGCACCAGCTCGCGGCGGTCGGAACCGGGAAGGACGAGCGCACGTGCCGCGTGGGCATGTTCTACGGCAACATGATCAAGCGCGTGTGCACGGTCGGCTGGGCGCTCGTCGGCCTGATCGTCGCGGCCATGGTCGCCCAGGGCCACGCCGACCGGGCGGCGCTCGGCGATGCCGAGAACGCGTTCGGCTTCGCGTGCCGCCAGCTGCTCTTTCCCGGCGCGCTGGGGCTGATGATCGCCTCGATCCTCGCCGCCAACATGTCCACGTGCTCGGCGTTCCTGGTCGACAGCGGAGCGTTGTTCACCGAAGGGCTCTACCGCCGCCGCATCAGGCCAAACCGGGACGATCGACACTACCTGTGGGTCGGGAGGGCAAGCGGATTCGCCATCACCATGCTGGGCGTGCTGTATTCGATCTACCTGATCGAGAGCGTCCTCTACACATTCCTGCTCACGGAAACGCTGGCAACCTACGTCGGGATCAGCGTGATGGGCGGAATCGTGTGGCGGCGAGCGAACCGCTGGGGCGCGCTCGCGAGCCTGATCGCATCATTGGCCACGAACTTCGCACTGTACGCCGCGACGGGGCAGCGACTCGATTACTGGGATCCGAACGTCTTCCTCGCGTCGCTCGGCATCGGCATCATCGCGCTCGTCGTCGTCAGCCTGCTCACGCAGCCTGAGCCAGAGGATCGCATTCACGATCTGTTCGAGCGTCTGCAGACGTCGAGCGATCCTCCGCAGCAGACCCCCGTGAGGGAGCAGCCAGCGCCTGCGAACCAGCCGCTGTTCTTCGTCAACCTGTTGCGGCCCCGCCGCGCGGCCGGCGCTCAGGGATGGAGCGCGTATCGTGAAGATCTCGGCGGATTTGCCATTGGCTGGTTGATCGTGTTCGCAGTGGTCGTCGCCACGGCCATCATGCTGAAGATGTGAGTCGAAGGCCGCACGCAGCCTTCCGGCTAAAGCCGGCCCTCGACCGAGCTCGGGCCGGCCCTGAGCCCGTCGAAGGGCCGGAAGCCACACCAACTGCGGACAAGTGGCCTCCCGATGGCCAGACGGGTGGCTTCCGCCTTCAGGCGGAAGGATGTGGCTGTGGCGTTCACACGTAAGTCTCGAGCCATTCGAGGAGACGCGGCTCGATATCGGGTGGAACGGCATGGCCGCGCCGGTGGTTCAGGAGGCCGAGGCGCGGGGGCGTGCCATACAGGCGGTACACGGGCAGTGCCGCCGCGATCCAGGGCCAGCTCGCCGCGCCGTCCGCTGAATCGCCGCCGACGAGGAGGAAGGGCCGGGGCGCCGCGAGCGCGAGCAGCTCGTGGTGTTCGCGCGTGAAGGCGGGCTGCCGCACGATGTCCCCGAGATACCACTCGGCATCCCAGTTGGACATCGTCAGACCGATGCCGCCCTCGCTGCTCACGGCCGCGGTGATGCGCGGATCGAATGCCGCAAGGTACAGCGCCTCCTTGGCGCCGAGCGAGTGGCCGATGCACCCGATTCGTTTGGGGTCGACATCGGATCGCGCCGCGAGGATGTCGACGGCGACCTGTCCGTCGAACAGCATCTTCGCGATGCCCCGCGCTCGCGGGTGACGTGCACGAAACCGGCGTGTTTCGTCCTGCGCAGCCATGCGCGTGGTGTCAGGCCACAGGAAATTCCGCGGACAGATCGCGACGAAGCCACGGCGCGCGAGCGCGACGCCGAAGTGCTTTTCGGCCTCATCCGCCAATCCGGCAGGCTGACGTATCGACTCGGGCGTTGTCGAGTGAAACACGACCGCGCCGGGACACCTCGCGCGGGGCTGATGCGGCTTCAAGACGTAGGCCTCGGTTCGCACGTCCGGTTCAACGAAGTATTGAACGCGCTGGCGGACGACGTCGCCGATGTGCTCTTCATCCACGACGTCGATACGAGGCGGATCCTTGCGTGGCGGCGACGGCTGGCCAATGACAGCACGCCATCCTTGTTCCAGTTCGCTTCGCCGCCGGCGCCAGCCAGCGAGAGTGTTGATGGTTCGGCCCTGGCTATCCACCAGAACAGGTTGGAGCAGGTGTGCCGGCGCGGGCGGCGCCTCCGGCGCCTGGAGGACTTCCTGCAACCAGGGCACGTCGCGGCGCACTTGCGGCGACTGAGCCGGTAGCGGAGCAGGCCACTCCCACCCCAGACCCACGCCGAACGCGGCGGCGGACGCTCGCGCGACGAACTCGCGGCGGTTACTTGAAGGCGGTCTCATAAAACCAGACGGACAAGAGGTTGTCCGCTACTTCCAGTCACCGCCCAGCTCACACGCGAGCCACGCTCTGGCCAGACGCCAGTCACGCATCACACTCTGCGGCGACACCTGGAGGATCCGTGCCGTTTCCTCGACGTTCAGTCCTCCGAAGAATCGCAGCTCTATCACCCTGGCACGGCGGGGGTCGATTTGGGTGAGCTGCTCGAGTGCATCGTCCAGTGCACATAGCGAGAGGGCATCTGACTCGGGGTCCGGCAATTGATCGAACTCGATGGGGGACAGATGGTCCATTCGCCTGGCCGGTCCGCCGCGCTTCGCGGCCGTCCGCGCGCGGGCCGCGTCGACGAGGATGCGGCGCATCAGCCGCGCCGAGAGCGCGAAGAAATGGACGCGATCGTTCCAGTCGACCCGGTCCGCATCGAGCAGGCGCAGGTAGACCTCGTGAACGAGTGCTGTGCTCTGGAGCGTGGCGCCGGAGCGCTCGCTGCGCATACATCGGCGGGCATGTGCGCGCAGTTCATCGTAGACGAGCGGTGTGAGTTGCTCCAGCGCGTCCTGATCTCCGGCACCCCAGGCCTTCAGCAATCCCGTGAGATCGGCAGGGTCCGCGGCCATGACGCTGCATTCTAATTCGCTGGCGTGCTTCAGCCTGCAGAGTGAGATGCCGGACTAGCCGTCTGTCGCTCCCGGGAACGGTTGTCACGTGCAAAGGATCCGGATAGGGTACACGGCGCAATTCGCCGGCGGCCCTGAGACGTCCGCGGTCGACGGCAGCCCAGCCATATTTCACTCGGTCAGAGGAGGCAGGTTGAGCCTCAGTCCGGCGCGCTGGCAGCAGATCGCCAGAATCTACGAGTGGGTCATCGACCGGGAATCGTCGGGCCGTGACGCGTTTCTGGCCGAGGCCTGCTCGGGTGACGAGACGCTGCGCCGTGAGGTGGAGGCGCTGCTTCGCCGTGACACGGCTGGCATGGTTCTGGACCGACCGATCTGGGCAACTGCGGCAGCACTGTTAGAGGACGGTTCCGGCGTCGCCGCAGGCACGATGCTCGGCCCCTATCGTGTCGAACGCCTTCTCGGCGCGGGCGGAATGGGAGAGGTGTTCCGCGGCATCGACAGCCGTCTCAGTCGACCCGTCGCGATCAAAGTACTTCCAGCCGGCGCCGCATCCGCGCACATGCGCGCCCGCTTCGCCCGCGAAGCGCGGGCGGTGGCCGCACTTGCGCACCCGCACATCTGCACGCTGTACGACATCGGGTGTCAGGACGACGTCGACTTCCTCGTCATGGAGTACCTGGAGGGGGAGACGCTGGCGGCACGGCTGACGACCGGCGGGTTGCCGCTCGAGCAGGCGCTGACGCACGCGATCGAAATCGCCAGCGCGCTCGACCACGCGCATTCGCAGGCGATCGTCCATCGTGATCTCAAACCGGGCAATGTGATGCTGACCGCGGGCGGCGCCAAGCTGCTCGATTTCGGTCTTGCGAAATTCCGACCGGCTGTCCGATCCGTCCGGGAGCTGGAGCCGACGCAGGCCGGGCAGTTTCCGGAAACTGCCGGGAACGAGCCGATCGCGACGTTCGGAGATGACGACGCGCATGCCACGCGCGGCGGCGCGATCATGGGGACGTTGCGGTACATGGCTCCGGAACAGATCCTCGGCGGTGAGGCGGACGCCCAAAGCGATCTCTTCGCGTTCGGTGCGGTCGTGTTCGAGATGATCACCGGCATCCGCGCATTCGAGGGCGACAGCACGTCCAGCATCCGCGCCGCGGTCATCGGGAAGGACCCGCCCCCGCTCTCGTCGCTCGAACCGCACGTGTCCCGCGCGATCGACGACATCGTGCGCCGCTGCCTCGCAAAAGATCCGCGCGAGCGATGGCAGACAGCGAGCGACGTCCTTCGCGCGCTGAAGGACGCATCGGAATCGATGGTCCGGTCGCGTGCCCAGGCGACGATGCCGGCGGGCACCCTCAGGCCGCAAGGCGCGTGGAAGTGGGTGGCCGGGTTGCTGCTGGCGACGTTGGCGTCTGCCGGCACGTGGGTGATCACCGGCGGATTCGAGCGCCCCTCCCCGAACCCGCTCTCTCAAAGGATCCACTCGATAGCGGTGCTGCCACTCGAGAACCTGTCCGGGGGTTCGGAACAGGAGTACTTCGCCGATGGCATAACCGATCAGCTCATTGCCAACCTGGGAGCCGTCCGCGGGCTTCGCGTCATCTCGCGGACGTCGGTAATGCACTACAAAACGGCCCGAAAGCCGGTTCCAACGATCGCGAAGGAACTGAAGGTCGATGCCATCATCGAAGGGACGGTGGTCGAAGCAGGCGGTCGCGTGCGGATCACGGCGAAGCTGGTCAGCGGTGAGACCGGAGAGGTGGTCTGGGATCAGGATTTTGAGCGTGACCTCGGCGACGTGCTCGCCTTGCAGAGCGACGTGGCTCGCAGCATCAGCGGCAAGGTTGGTCTGACCCTGGCGAACCAGGCGAAGGCGCGTCCGGCGAGTGCGTCGCACGTGGATCCAGCGGTACACCGGCAAGTACTCCTGGCCCGGCACCACGCAGCCAGGGGAACCGAGGAAAGCCTTCGGAAGGCCGTGGATTTTTACAAGGTCGCCATCGCGGCGGATCCGGCACACGCCGCGGCGCACGCCGGCCTTGCCGAGGCCTACACCGAGCTGGCAGGCTTCTACATCGACCCGCGTCAAGCCATGCCCGAGGCAAAGCGCGCTGCCCAAACAGCGATACAGCTGGACGAGACCCTCGCCGAGGCGCATGCCGCGCTGGGCTACGTTCATCTGGTGTACGACTGGGACGGACCGTCTGCGGAGCGGGCGCTCCTTCGCGCGCTCGATCTCAATCCCACCCTCGCGACGGCTCGGCTGAACTACGCGGCCTACCTGTCTACTCAGGCGCGGCATGATGATGCCGTTCGCGAAGTCCGGCGGGCGGTGGACCTCGATCCCTTGTCAATCCGAACGCACACATTCGGTGCGCTCCTCCTGATGTTCACCCGGCGGTACGACGAAGCCCTCGAGCTTGCGCAACGGGGCCTGGAGTTCGAACCAAATTCCGGGCTGACGATTGCTACCCAGGGCGTCGCGTACGCAGAGCAAGGCCGGTTCGACGAGGCGGTCGAGCGCTTGAAAAGAGCCGCGGAGCTCGACGGCAGCCTGACTGTCCTGGCCCTGCAGGCGCATGTGCTGGCCGCGGCCGGTCGAAGAGACGAGGCGGTGAAAGTGCTGCGAACCGTCGAACACGCGGCAGAGACCCGATATTTCTGTCCTTATGAGATCGCCACGGTTTACGTCAGTCTTCGCGACATGGATACAGCCAGCACGCTCTTTCGCAAGGGAACGAAGGAGCACGCCGACTGCATGGCGTGGCTTGGCGTCGAGCCCTGGATCGACGCATTTCGCGCCGATCCCCGCTACCGGACGCTGTTACGCGACATCGGCCTCGCTCCCGATGCACGTTAGCGGCGTCGGAACCGCGTTGTAGTCCGGGCCGCTCCTTTCCGCTTATCCAGGTGAAGGCTCCACACGCGTAGTGTGCGACCCACAAAGGGAGGGTCCCCTGTGAAAAAACTGTTGCTCTTCGCTCTGATCCTCTGCTGGCCAGGGCACGCTCGGGCTGATGCCGTGCTTCAGTGGAACGACATTGCGCTCCGCGCTGCGTTTGCGGCGGGCCTGGACAATTCCGCGGGTTGCGTGGATCCGCTGCATGAATCGCGGATGATGGCCATGATGCACGTGGCCGTGCACGATGCCCTCAATGCGATTGAAAGGCGGTCCAAACCGTACGCGTTCGACGCGCATGCGCCGGCCGGAACGTCGCCCGACGCCGCCGTCGCCGCCGCGGCGCGCGGCGTGCTCGTCGCGACTTTCCCCCAGCTTCCGCCTGAAATCGGGCTGACTCCCGATGCCGCCGTTGCGATGGTCGAAGCAGAGTACGCATCGGCCCTTGCGGCAATCCCGGCGGGTCCAGCCAAGGCCGAAGGGATCCTGATTGGTCAATCCGCTGCCGCAACCGTTGTCAAACTGCGGAGCGGCGACGGGGCGGCCGCGCCCTTCCTGGATTTTGACTATGTCCCCGGGCCGGAGCCCGGTGACTTCCAGTTCATTCCCGGGGCACCCTTCGCCGCCGCGACCGGATGGGGAGACGTGACGCCGTTCGTTCTCCGTTCGAGCTCCCAGTATCGGCCGAAGCGGCCATACGACCTGGAGAGCAAGAAATATGCTGCGGATTTCAACGAAGTGAAGAGCCTTGGTGCGGTGAACAGCACCACACGCACCGATGACCAGACCGAGATCGCGCTGTTCTGGGTCGAAGGGTCCCCCCAGGGATGGAACAGGATTGCCAGAACGATCTCGGTTCGGTCCGGGCTCGATCCCTGGCAGAACGCGCGGCTGTTCGGGCTGCTCAACCTGGCGTCTGCCGACGCGTATATCGCCGACTTCGAGAACAAGTACTTCTATGAATTCTGGCGCCCGATCAGCGCTATCCGGGCCGCCGACACCGACGGCAATCCGGACACGATCGCCGACCCGAACTGGGATTCGCTGGTGGGGACGCCCGGGGCACCCGACTATCCGTCTGGACACAGCGGCCAGGGAGGGGCGATGTCGGAGGTCCTCGCGCGATTTTTCGGCGACTCGGTCAGTTTCAGTACCACCAGTACGACGCAGCCTGGGGTGACCCGTTCATTCACGAGCTTTTCCCAGGCGGCGCAGGAGAACGGTAACTCCCGGGTCTACATCGGCTTTCACTTCCGGCACGCCGTCACCGAGGGGATCAAACTTGGCACGAGAGTCGGGACGGTAGCGTTCAATCATTACTTGCGTCCGGTCCGGTAACTTCGCATCCGTTGGCGAGTGGCCGGTGGTGTCACCGGCCGCTGCCGCTCCGTCCTTCCTCTCTTCCTCGTACTTCCTTTCGCGTTCAAAACTCCCTTCAGCTGAGCTTGACCTTCCGGATGAGTTCGGCGATTCTCCGAACGCTCCCTGCCAAAAGAAGGAGGTCTGGTGACCTCACACCAGCCGAGTTGGGTCCTGAGTACGTGCCTGTTCGTGGCGTGCGCACTCCTGTACGCCGCGCCGAACCTTCATGCCGCCCGCGACTGGGCGGACATACCGTCCGAGCCGCAGGCCGGAGGAAAGCCGCCGAAGCCTTGCAACCCGCGCAGGGGACCCTGCCCGGACACCGCCGCTCCGACGGTGGCCATTGTCGAACCCGTCACGGGCTCGACGGCAGCCGGCCTCGTCACCATCGCCGGAACCGCGTCCGACGACGTTGGCGTCGCGCGCGTCGAAGTGCAGGTGGACTCGGCCCCGTTCACCAACGCCGACGGGACGACCGCCTGGCAGTTCGTGCTGGACACGTCGCTGTATGCGGACGGCGTCCACACGGTCACCGCCCGCGCCCGGGACGCGGCTGGCAACATCTCGCCGGCGAGCAGCATCGCCTTGACCATCAACAACACTGGCCCGGACCCGATCGTCCTGGAGGTGCAGGAGGCTCGCCTCGATCCGCCAACGGTGCATGCGCTCGGCGTGCAGGTCCTGATCGCGGGAGATGCGAATCGCAACGGTGCCATCGCGGTCCGCTACCGTGAATACGGTACGGTGCAGTGGCGCCCCGGACCGCCGCTGATGCGCGTGTTCCCCGAGAACCTCAGCGTTGCCGTCCCGGAGCAGTTCGCGGGCAGCATCTTCGACCTTGTCCCCGCAACCACGTACGAGATCGAACTCTCGGCATTCGACAGTGACGGACCGGTGGACGAGACGCTCGTGCTGACCGCAACCACGCGGGCGATTCCGAGGACCGATCCTGCAACGCCTCGACACATCGCCGTGCAGAACAGGACGGCTCTTCGGTCAGCGCTCAGCGCCGCGCAGCCGGGAGATGTGATTCAGCTGGCCAACGGGATCTATGCCGGGCCATTCCAGATCTCCGCAAGCGGGACCGAGACGCAGCCAATCGTCATCCGCGGCAGCAGTGTGGAAGGGGTCGTGATCGACGGCGGGAACTGCCAGACCTGCAACATCCTGGAGATCTCGGGCAGTTATGTCCATGTCGAGCGGCTGAGCATCAGGAACGGTCTGCGCGGCCTCCACTTTGCCGGCTCGAGCGCCACCGGCAATGTCGCGCGTCGGCTGACCGTGACCAACGTCGTCCATGGGGCCGGCTCGAGCGGCAGCCAGTCGAACTTCTATCTCTGCGACAACGTCATCGACGGCCGGCTGCAGTGGCCGTGGGTCTTCGGATCGAATCCGTCCAGCCATTGGGACGACCGCGGCATCGCGGTCAGCGGCAACGGCCACGTCGTCTGCCACAATCGGATTCGTGGATTCGGCGACCCGATCATCAACACGATGCGGCAGGCCAGGGCATGGGATGTCTATGGCAACGACATTGCCGATGCCTGGGACGGCGTGGAACTGGACGAGGGCGAAGGCAACGTTCGGATGTTCCACAACCGGTTCACCAACGTCATGGCGCCGATCAGCATGCAGCCGATTTTCGGTGGCCCTGCCTACGCGCTGCGCAACGTCGGCTTCAACATCCCCGACGAGCAGATCAAGCTGAAGTCGCTCGGTGGCGTGGAAGAGCCGAGCGGTGCGCTGATTTATCACAACACCTTCGTCAGCCCCGAGCGTGCGCTCAACCTGCTCTCGATCATCAGCCAGCACAACTTTGCGATCGGGAACAACCTGTTCGTCGGACCCGGCTCGCTCATGGGGTCACGCACCGTCGACTGGCGCGCCGGGATCGATCGCGGCACGTTCGACTACAACGGCTACTTCCCGGACGGCGAGTTCATGTTCGGCACCCATGGTTCCAGTGACGCGCTATTTGCGAGCTTTGCGGCGCTCCAGGCCGGCGGTTGGGTGGCGCGGCACAGCGTCCTGGTCACCAGCGGTGTGTTCATGGACGGCTTCGTCGGACCGGCTGACGAAACCCTGCGTCATGACCCGCCGGACTTCGCGCTGGCAGTTTCATCCAGCGCCCTGGACCGTGGGCAGCGGCTGCCGGGCATCAACGAGGGATTCACTGGCGTCGCCCCGGATCTCGGCGCGCTCGAAGCCGGCTGCCCGATGCCAAGCTATGGCCCCAGACCCGATGGTCTGGAGCATGTCACATCGCTGATCAATTGCGAGTCGCAATGAAACGCCTCTTCTGCACGCTCGCGGTCGTCGTGCTGACCGTTCCCGCGCTTCGCGCCGAGAACGGTGTCCGTCCCGGCGAATTCGTCATCGAGCCTCCGACACTGATCTGCCTGGGGTTCGAATGGGCGATGAGCGGCGACGACAACCGCAATGCCTCAGTGGACGTCGCCTACCGCCGCGCCGGCGAAACCGAGTGGCGGGAGGCCATGCCGTTGCTGCGCATGGGCGGAGAGAAGATCTTCCGCGCCCCTTACACGGTGCCGGATCGCTTTGCCGGCAGCATTCTCGATCTCAATCCCGACACGGCCTACGAAGTCCGGCTCACGATGAAGGATCCGGACGGGGTGAGCGGTCAGGCGGTGCAGCTGGTGAAGGTGCGGACCCGCGCCGAGCCCAAAGCGGCCACGGGCGGCCGAGTGCTGCACGTCTACCCACCCACGTGGCGCGGCGCGAAGGAGGAGCCGAACTTCACCGGCCTGATGGCCGCCTACGCCGGCGCCGGCACCGGCGACTGGAACGTGGTGTTTCAGAACAAGGTCGGCCCCGGAGACGTGATCCTGGTGCACGCAGGCCTCTATAAAGGCGATCGCCGCAACTACGTTGATCCGCTCAGCACGACGTTCGACGGGGCCTACCTGTTGACGGCGAAAGGCACCCCGGAGCGGCCGATCGTAATCAAGGCGGCTGGCGACGGCGAGGTGATCTTCGACGGCGATGGTGCGTTTCGCCTCTTCGACGTGATGGCCGCGGACTACAACATCTTCGACGGTCTCACGATCCGGAATACGGAAGTTGCGTTCTGGGCGGGAGTGAAGGACGTTGCCGGGGCAAAGGGACTGGTCGTCCGGAACTGCCGGATCGAGAACGTCGGCGTCGGCGTGGTCACGCAGTTCGCAGGATCGAAGGATTTCCACATTGCCGACAACATTTTCCTCGGCCGCGACGATCGCCATCGGGTGCTCGGATGGGCCAACCCGGGGCTCTACGGTGCCCACCCGATCAACAGCTATTTCGCGGTGAAGGTTTACGGGTCCGGCCATGTGATCGCGCACAATGCGGTGGCGTTCTTCCATGACGGCATCAGCGTCTGCACCCATGGCGTGCCCGAGCCGGAGCAGGACCTGCAGGCGGTCGCGATCGATATCTACAACAACGACATTCACGTGACCGGCGACGACCTCATCGAGGCGGACGGCGGCGTGCACAACATCCGCGTGATGCGCAACCGCGGGATCAACGCGGCACACACCGCGCTCAGCGCGCAGCCGATCTTCGGCGGACCCGCCTACTACATCCGCAACGTCGTGTACAACACGCCGGTTGCCCTGAAATTCGCCAATCCCGCCGGCGTCGTGGTCTGGCACAACACGTTCATCGCGGAGAACCGCACTGCGCAGCGGGTGTCGAACGCCGATTTCAGGAACAACCTGTTCCTCGGTACTGACGCACGCACGGGCATCGCGGTGCTCGGCGGTCCGACGGACTACTCGGTCTACGACTACAACGGCTACCGGCCGAATCGCGGCGCCGACCCGCAATACACCTGGCTGGGGCCAAAAGCCGGTGTCCGTGTCGACTACGACATCGAACCGAAGCAGGCGCCGCGCTTCGCGACGCTCGCGGAGCTGGCGGCCGCCACCGGCCAGGAGAAGCACGGCATCGAAGTGGACTACGACATCTTCGAGGATCTGCGTGCGCCCGCGCCGCCCGACTCCTCGAAGCCCGGACACCCCTACGAGGCAGTGAGCCTCGACTTCCGCCTCAAGCCGGGCAGCAAAGCGGTTGATGCCGGAGTCCGGCTGCCGAACGTCAACGATGGATTCAGCGGCCGCGCTCCCGATCTCGGTGCCTGCGAGGTGGGGCAGCCGGCGCCCGTGTACGGACCGCGATGGCTCAAGGAGCAGCCGTTCTATCGCTGAAACCGACGTCCCGCCTGATTGTTCACGCTCGTGTCAGGTCGCAGATCTGAGCTGTGCTGCTCCGTTTCGGACCATCCGGCGCAAAGTACTGAGCAGCCTGGCCTAATGGAGTTGATCGCGCTCACCCGTGTGTCAATTCGAAGCACGCGCAAATCGCAGAACGTCAAAACACTGAGCAATTCGCCAACCCTCGGCTGGAGCAGGGCTTGCTCTGTGGTTGTCATCGCGCTCCCCGTGCGAGGCAGAGGAAATGATCTCCACTCAAGCCGTTTGCTCGCAGATCGATGGCCAGTCCTGCCGGATCCATGGTGAGACGTTCCTGTTGGAGGTGCACTCCGCCTCGATCGTCCCGGGCGAACCAGGCCATTCCGTCCTGCAAATCGCGGCGTTCCGGCGAACGGCATCCGGACCGGCACTCGCCGCCAGAGTGCGCGTGATCGCCCCATTTGACGAGCTCGAACGAGTTCCTACACTGCTGACGGGTGCGCTCGAAGAGTGGCTGCTTCGTACGGCCGCTCCGTTGACTGGAGTTCACTGATCGGAGTGCACATCTCCGCGTGACCCCGGCTCAGCGCGAGGTGACGTGCACCTCGACCCGCATATCTCCACCGCCCGACACGTCGAGATCGCGCGGCCAGCCGTCGGACCTTGCCAGGACGTAGCCGGCAGGAGGAACCACTTCCGCCCGCACGCGTGTCACGCCTGCGCCTACTCCGCATTGATACGATCCATCACCTCCGGTGATGCCATCGGCACGCCACGCACCCGCGACATCGACGATCGTGACGTGCAGCGAACGGACGAACTGTCCATGGCCGTCGGTCGCCACGAACACGATAGTCGCGCCCGACACGGGCGTGGGACCGGTCGAGAAGTAGACGATGCAGGAATTGAGCGCGAGCGCGGCAAGGAGCGGAATGCCCCGCTTCCACGATGCGATCCGGCGTAACGGCTTGGTGGGCACCGGTCTCGTCCGCGAGGACGATACCGATTTCCCTGGCCGACGTCAAAACTCTTCGGCGGATCCCCAGTGGTAAAGTGTCGCCGCACTCGGCGCCTGAGGCGCCACTCGTGTGATTCACCGACTACGATTGTTCCGGCGTCAGGCACGATGGGTCATCTTCGCCGCGGCGGCGCAGGCTGCCCTCGTCGCGGCGCCGCGGGCGCAGGCGCCGCCAACCGCCTGGCCGGACACGTTCGTGTCGCGGCTGCAGGCGCTCGCGCTGATCCAGACCCTGAACGCCGACATCCTCGCCAGCCGGAGTGCGACGGAAAGCCTCGAGAAATGGTGCCGCGATCACCAGCTTGCCGAGACGCCCGCGATCGCCGCACGAGTCGTGCGCGGCGTCGGTCAGCCGCCGAGCGCCGCGCAACGGCAACGCCTGCAGATCGGCGATCGCGATGAGGTGAAATACCGGCGCGTCCGACTGCTGTGCGGCGGCCGCGTGCTGTCCGAAGCGGAGAATTGGTACGTGCCCGGGCGGCTCTCGGCGGAAGCCAACCGGCTCCTCGACACGACGACGACGCCGTTCGGGACTGTGGTGCGATCGCTCGAGCCGTATCGACGGACGTTCGACGTCACACTGCTCTGGAGGCCGCTGCCGGCGGACTGGGCGATCCGGTCACCGGCACGCTCGACCGCCGGCACGCTCGCGATTCCCGATGCGCTCTTCGAGCATCGCGCCGTGCTTTACACGCGCGAGCACGTGCCCTTCTCCGAAGTTCACGAGGTCTATCAGCGGCAGATTCTCCCGCGCTCACCGCCGCGCGCTCGGTAGTCGCGCCGGCATGACTGCGCCGCAGTGTCGCGCGGTCGGTTGCGCACCAAATCCTTGCCTGGCGGCCGGCGTCTGCGTAGAGTAGGGCGCTCGGAAGCGCACAGCCAGTGCGCGATCCCGCAACCAGAGGATCTATGAAACGTATCGCCTCGACGATCGCATGGAAGCCGCTCGGGCTGATCGCGCTCGCGGCTTTCTCAGTCTCTGCCCTGGTGTCAGCGCAGCAGCCCGCACCGCCGCGAACGCTCGCGCCGGCCACCGACGGCAAATTGAACGTGATTGCCTTCGGCGCACATCCGGACGATTGCGACCAGCGCGCCGGCGGCACCGCCATCAAGCTGGCGATGCTCGGGCATCGAGTGCGGTTCGTCTCGGTCACCAACGGTGACGCCGGTCATCAGACCGAAGGCGGCGGCGCCCTCGCCGCGCGCCGGCGTGACGAAGCCCGTGAGGCAGGACGACGAGCGGGTGTCGAGTACATCACGCTGGACAATCACGACGGCGAGCTGATTCCGACCCTGAAGCCGCGTGAGGACATCATCCGGCAGATCCGCTCATGGAACGCCGATCTGGTCCTCGCACCGAGGCCGAACGACTACCATCCCGATCACCGGTACACGGGTGTCCTCGTGCAGGACGCGGCCTACATGGTCGTCGTCCCGAACATCACTCCCGACACGCCGGCGCTGCGGAAGAACCCGGTCTTCATGTATTTCCAGGACAATTTCCAGCGGCCGAATGCGTTCCGTCCCGACGTGGCGATCTCGATCGACGACGTGATCGACAAGAAGATCGACATGATGGACGCCCACGTGTCGCAGTTCTATGAGTGGCTGCCGTGGGTCGACGGAATGCTCGAGAAAGTGCCGAAGGGAGCCGCCGACCGGAAACGATGGCTGAAAGAGACGCGCGGCGGGCAGGTGTCGCCGGCCGTTCGCGAGACGCTGACGAAGTGGTACGGCGCCGAGAAAGGGAAGGCCGTCCGCTATGCGGAGGCCTTCGAGATCTGTGAGTACGGGACGCGGCCAGACGACGCGATGATCCGGAAGCTGTTCCCGTTCCTGCAGTAGACGGCCGATTGGGCCGCACGGCGCGGAGGCGGCAGACCCCGGACGCCGACGAGGCCGATGTCTGCCGTCAGCGGAGGCCTCCTGTCACCCCTGGTGTGCCAGCGCGGGGGCCGACCCCACGGAATGCGTCGAATAACGCTGGCGCAGCCGGGCGACGCGCTGAACCCCACCCTGCTGGACGTTCCAGTACTGGATCACGCTGTCGATGATCGCGTTCAGCTGAACGCGCGGCTCATAGCCGACCAGCCGGCGCAGTTTGGAGATGTCGGGCACGCGTCGGGGCATGTCCTCGAAGTTTCGATCGAACGCCTGTTCGTAGGGCACGTAGCGAATCTCCGAGCGGCTGCCAGTTCTCTCGCACACCCGCGTCGCGAGATCGCCAATCGAGATCTCTTCGCCGTTGCCGATGTTGAACACCTCTCCGGCTGCGCGTGGCTCCTTCATCAAGGCCACCATCGCCCAGACCACATCGCCCACCCACGTGAAGCTGCGGGTCTGCGTCCCGTCACCATGGACGACGATCGGCTCGTCGGCCAGTGCCCAGCGCACGAAGTTGGGCAGTACCATTCCGTATCGCGTGCTCTGGCGCGGTCCGACCGTGTTGAACAGCCGCACCACGGTTACCGGCAGGCCGTGTTCACGGGCATACCCGAGGGCCAGGAACTCGTCGAGCAGCTTGCTGGTCGCGTATCCCCAGCGCGTCTTGTCGGGCGGACCGAGCACCAGGTTGGCATCCTCCCGGTACGGGAGGACGTTGTTCTTGCCGTACACCTCTGAGGTCGACGCCACCAGCACGCGCTTGCCATAGCGATGCGCCGCCGCCAGCACCACGGCCGTGCCATCCACGTTCGTATGAATCGTATGGATAGGCGCCTCGCACACCAGCTTGACGCCCACCGCGGCGGCCAGGTGGAACACGACATCGGCCTCTTCGACCAGCGGCGTTACCGCGGTCGCGTCGGTCACGGACCCGACGACAAAGCGGAATGCCGGCGAGTTCGACAGGTGCGCGACGTTCTCGCGCCGGCCGGTCGACAGGTCATCGAGCACTGTCACGTTGTGCCCTTGCAGAATCAGCGATTCCGCAAGATGCGATCCGATGAAGCCTGCCCCGCCAGTGATCAACGCGCGCATGAATTCTCCTTGTCCTTGTAATAAACGTTCGGTGTCGGTGCGTTCAGAACCGCCGCAGCAGCACTACGCCACCACTGGTGCCTTGAAATGCACCACTGTCCAGGCGGCGGTTGTTGGTCACGCTGCCATGGACCTTCAGCATCCACTCGCGGTAAATCCCGAAGGTGGCCTCGGCGGAGGAATTCATTCCGAGGGTAAAGCTCCGGCTCGCGTCATCGCGCTGCGGCCCCAGGCCGGCGGACATCGCCACACCGATGTTCTCCGAGGCCTTCCAATAGGGCGCCACGATCACCGAGTAGTATTCGTACCGGCGTGGGTCGTAGTAGCCGTGGTCGAAGTCCTGCTTCGCTCCGAACTGATGGATCAGAATCCCGAGGTCCAGATTCAGCCGTTGCGACCGGGTCACCGCTGCACGGGGCGACAGGTAGAACGCCCAGCGGGCATTCGTGTCGGAAAGGGTGTCGTAGCTGCCTTCGAGCGCCAGGTGAAAGCGTGCTCCCGGGACCCAGTCGAGCTGTGCACGGTGACTGAGGAGCGTGAGGCCGAGGCTCACGGTTCGCGGGGAGATCGCAGCGAAGCCGAAGGTCCGTTCGACGTTCATCGTCAGCGAATCGGCGGGCGTGAACCGAATCAGCGCTGAGTAGGCCGTCAGCTCATCGAAGTCGGTCCGGGATCGGCCCACCGTGCCTCCGAGCCAGAAGGACTTCACCCGCTGAGAGGCGCCTGCCCACAAGTGGTCGAGCATGGCACCGGTGCCGCCAGACACCGTCTCGAGACCGCTCCCGGTTGGGGCCTGCAGGTCCAGGTGCTCGTACCCCGCATGAATGCGAGTATCACTGCGCAGCCCGATGTCGGCCTTTGGGGCGACTCGCGCGATTCGCAGTCCGTCGGAGTCGTCGTAGACCGTGAACGCGGGTCCGACGCTCGAGCCGAGCAGCGAGCGAATCACGCTGTCCGCAGTACGGGTTTCCGCTTGTGCGCCCGTCGATCGGACCGTGTTGAGCGTCGAGACTGCTTCCCCGTGATGCCGGGCCGCAGCAAGGGCGACCGTGCGCGTGACGTTCAAGGAGGGGTCCTGCGGTGCCGATTCGAGCAGTGGATTCAGCTCGCGCAACGCCTGCCGCGGCCGGCCGCCACGTGCCAGGACCGCGACCCTTTCCTTCGCGTAGGCATCTCCGTCGCCGAATTTTTCCCGGTAAGCATCGAGGGCGGCGAGCGCACCGGCAGTGTTCCCACGCCAGGATTCGACTCGCGCCAGCTCGAGCCACGCACCCGGTTCAGCGTCGGGCACCCTTAGATATGCGCGATAGGCTCCAGCCGCGGCGTCGGAGTTACCGGCCCACGCGCTCACTCGCGCCAGCGACAGGTTGAGCCCGAGCTCCTGCGGATGGGTGCGGAGCAACTCGCGGTAAGCATCGGCCGCCGTGCCATAGTCCCCGGTCCACGTCGCCAGGGTCGCCGCTGCTCGAAGGTAGTCTTCCGCTTGCGGTTTCAGCGCCAGCGCTCCTTTGATGGCATGAAGCGCAGAGGCGGCGTAGCCACGAGCCGCGTAGGCTTGCGAGAGCCGCGCGAAGATCTCCGCGTCTGCCCGCGCGGCAGCCGCACCCTGGAGGGCGGCGATCGCGCGGTCCGGCTGGTCGAGCCGTGCCTCGATGTCCGCGATGCGCAGCCACGTCTCCGCGTCAGCGGGATCCCGCTGGACGTGCTCGCGGTAAACCTGCAGTGCGTCAGCCCAGCGTCCCTCTCCTTCGGCCGCCAAACCGGCGGCAGGCACCGCCGGCTGGCCGGCCGCGTTCCCCGTGAGGGCCACCAAAACGATGAAGGCAAAGACGGAGGATTTCACTTTCGCCACTTTCTGTTGTTTGTGATCCAGAGATCGACGGCGAACCGGCCCACGGTCACGAGCTCGGAGACGATCAACACGTAGCGGAGCGGCACGACCGCCAGGCCCTTGAAGAAGTACTGAATCCGCTGTCCCTTGGTCACGAGCACCAGTGCGACCAGCGCGACCACGCTCTCGGCGGCCATCGTCACGAACAACGCTTCCCAGTGCCGCAGCAGCAGCATGATCAGCAGCGCCACCGGAAAGAACACCTTCTCGATCGCGCCAGCCGCGAGCAGCCATCCCACCGGACGTCCGAATCGCCGGGTATGGTCACGGCCGAAAGGCTGGCGATACGCCTCACCGACCCGCCGCCGCTCGTTCCCCGATCCGGCGCCCGATCCTCCACCGGCAGGAACCGGCTCCGCAGGCGCCGCCCCCGCCGTTCTCAAAAGGGCCCGGGGCAACGGCTGCGTGCTGATCCCTGCCTCACCAGCAAATGCGGGGACGGTCGTCATCGTTGCCGGTGCAGAGACGACTCGAGAGCCGGAGCCGGAGGGCGGTCCCTGCCGGCGTTGCCGCCAGCGCTTCAGGGCGCGAAACGGGCTTCGCAGCAGGTCGTCGTAATAGAAGCAGGACTGCAGAAAGGAGGACGACCACAAATACACCTGCCGAATCAGCCGGGTGCAGGGAGGCTCGACCGTCCGTGCGTAAACATCGGTCAGCTGAATGTTGCGATAGCCCTCGTTGAGCATCCCCATGCCGATGAAGATGTCTTCCGAGTTGGTCAGGTCGTCGCCCAGTTTCGGACCCACGAGATCGAAGAGCGCCGCGACGTACTTGCGCCGATACGCGACGGCACAACCGACCGGGTTCGTGATGGTGCCGAAGAAGACCATCTGACCGCGGTAGACGAAACGCTGCAGGAACAGATACAGCACTTCGCGATAGAGGTTCGTGACGCCTCGCAGCAGCATCGGCACGGTCGACTCGTCCCTGAGCGGCTGGGGCAGCGTGTGGTTCTCGGCGAACCGCTCGACGGCTGCGTCCGCGGCAACGGACCGCCGATCGCGCCGCCGCAGCGGCAGCACGGTTCCGCAAGCCGAGGCGATGCCGACGCCCTGGTAAAGCTCCTGAACGGTGCGCTCGATGTAGTCGGGAGACTCCAGAATCGTGTCGCCGTCGAGGATGAACTCGACATCCGAATCGAACTCCCGCGCCTGTCGCTTGATGGTCGGCGTCTTGCCGATCGGCTTGTGACGCTGGATCGCGATGAGCTCGATGCCGTTCTGTTTGCAGAAAGCCCGCGCACTCACGATCGTGCCGTCCGTGCTTCCGTCGTCGACCAGAATCACCCGATGCGGCCGCAGTGTCTGGCGCAGCAGGCTGGCGAGACAGAGGACGATCGTTTGCGCTTCGTTGAACGCCGGGATGACCACGTCGACTCGCGCCTGCCGCCAATCCTCTCTGGGCGTCGGCGTGGTGCGATCGGGCCCTTTCGCGAGGCCGGCGAGGCTCAATGCGGCGTTGGGTCCAAGCACGAAATATGGGAGAACAGCCACTCGATAATCCTTGTGCTCATCCGTAGAGCAACCAGTCAGCCAGCCGAGCTGTTTAGGGCAGAACCACCGCAAACAGCCTGCTTTCCCGAAAGCCAAAGTCGTCACACCGCCTGCGATCAGCAGGAAGTCAGCGGCTCAAGTGACTTTCTTTAAGCTCGGGCCACAAGCCCGTGTTTCACACTCCTGCACACGCCGCCTTCCGTGGCCGCCACCCACACGCACACACCTGCCGGAGGTACGGCCTGAACCGCACTCGCAGCCCTCGAGGTTCTCGTGCTTTAGGAGACCTTGAAGATGGACGGTGGCCGCTGGCTCGGAACCTCCACACCCGTCCGGAAATTGCGAAAATCAACCTTGCACGCGTGCGCCGTCAGGAAATTGTGGAAACGGTGATAGTCCCCCTCGGGCATGCCGAGGAGCCGCAGCACTGCACGGTAGTTCCCCTTGGTTTCGCGAAGACCGCGCGTGACAATCTCTCGAATGTCGTGACGGGTGATGTCCCGGTCCAGAAACAACGGATGGATGTGATCCCAGAACGAGTACTGCCCTGCCACCAGCGCCTCGAAGAGCTGATCGGAGACTTGCCGGCGACGCTCGTGTTGCGGGGTGACGCGCGGCGCTGGATTGCGAATCGCTTCCGGGAGATCCTCGAGCGTGATCGCGGATCCGCGCGCCAGCCAGGTTGCCTGCTCGATGATGTTCTGCAGCTCCCGCACATTGCCGGGCCACCGGTGCTTGATCAGTGCCTCCTGCGCTTCAGGCGAAATCGACAGCTGCCTGTGGGCGCGCCGCAGGAAGTATTCCGTCAACGCCGGGATGTCTTCCCGCCGATCGCGAAGCGCAGGAACCTGGATCTCGATGACGCGCAGCCGGTAGAGGAGGTCCTCGCGAAAGTCGCCGGAGGCGACACGCTCGCCCAGATTCCGATTCGTGGCCGCGATCAACCGCACGTCGACGTGATGGGCTTTCTCGCCGATCGTCTGGATTTCACCGTTCTCGAGGAACCGCAGGAGCGCCGCCTGCATTCGGAGACTCATTTCCCCGACTTCGTCGAGAAACAGCGTCCCGCCGTCCGCCATCTGAATCCTGCCGGTGCGGTCGCGGTCGGCGCCCGTGAAGCTGCCGCGCGCATGCCCGAAAAGCTCCGACTCGAGAAGCGTCTCCGGGACGCCGGCGCAGTTCACGGCTATGTATGGCCGGTTGCGGCGGTGTGAACAGGCGTGCGCTTCCCGGGCAAGAAGGTCTTTCCCGACCCCACTTTCCCCCGTGATCAGAACCTTGGCGTCGGATTCACCAGCGCGCCTCGCCATGTCGATGGTGCGCCGCATCGGCGCGCTCGCGCACACCAGAGTCGTTGTACCGGTTCGAGTTTCCCCGTGATGCATGCGGAACCCAGGGGCATGAGCAGTACCAGCACAGCAGGTGTGCGGAGAAGTCTGCCAATGAACAGAATTGCTAAGCTTCTGACGGATCCCGTCTTCCGTTCGCCGAACAAATACGCTTTTGAACTGATGCAACTACCCAAAATTCGATAAAAAAGTACGCATAACTCGGTATTTCTTCCGAAACTGTGATGGTCATATGACCAATACACGGTGTGCGCGCACCCATCTCCCGGCGAAGGGAACGCACCTGCGGCCCTGTTCTCAGTCCTTGCGAGTGCGGGGTTTCGAGGGCGAGGCTCTCCTGAGCTGCGGCGGCGTCATGACCCGTGCGGGCGGGGACACCCGAACGACGCAAGTTCGGTCAGGCGACTATCGGGGGCCTCGACGTGGCCGCCACCCGCGTAGACACCTTGCCGGAGGCACGGCCTGAACCGCACTCGCCGACGACGTCGAGATTCTCGTGCTCAGGAGACCTTGAGGATGGACGGCGGCCGCTCGCCGGGAACGTCCACACCCGTCCGGAAATTACGAAAATCCACCTTGCACGCGTGTGCCGTCAGGAAATTGTGGAAACGGTGATAGTCGCTCTCGGGCATGCCGAAGAGCCGCAGCACCGCGCGGTAGTTCCCCTTGGTTTCGCGAAGTGCGCGCTTGACGATTTCTCGAATGTCGTGGCGGGTGAGGTCCCGGTCCAGAAACAACGGATGGACGTGATCCCAGAACGAGTACTGCCCCTCCACCAGCGCCTCGAAGAGCTGATCGGAGACCTGTCGGCGGCGCTCGTTGACGGGGCTCGCCTGCGGTGTGGGATTACGAACCGATTCCGGGAGATCCTCGAGCGTGATCGCGGATCCGCGCGCCAGCCAGGTTGCCTGCTCGATGATGTTCTGCAGTTCCCGGACATTCCCGGGCCACCGGTACCGCTCCAGCGCCTGGCGCGCCTCTGGCAGAATCGACAGCGGCCGCGGGGCGCGGCGCAGAAAGCACTCGGTCAATGCCGGAATGTCTTCACGCCGATCGCGCAGCGCCGGAACCTTGATCTCGATGACGCGGAGCCGATAGAGGAGGTCTTCGCGAAAGTCACCGGACGCGACACACTGGCCGAGGTCTCGATTGGTGGCCGCGATCAGGCGCACGTCGACGTGTTGTGCGCGCTCGCCGATCGTCTGGATTTCGCCGTTCTCGAGAAATCGCAGCAGCGCCGCCTGCATCCGGAGGCTCATTTCCCCGACTTCGTCGAGGAACAGCGTCCCGCCGTCTGCCATCTGAATCTTGCCGGCACGGTTGCGATCGGCGCCGGTGAAGCTGCCGCGCGCATGCCCGAAGAGCTCCGACTCGAGGAGCGTCTCCGGAAAGCCGGCGCAGTTCACGGCTATGTATGGCCGGTTGCGGCGGTGTGAACAGGCGTGCGCTTCCCGGGCAAGAAGGTCTTTCCCGACGCCGCTTTCGCCGGTGATGAGCACCTTCGCGTCGGATTCGCCTGCGCGCCTCGCCAATTCGACGATGTGCCGCATCTTCGCGCTTGCGTACACCGGAGTGCCGCTCCCAGTTCCGGGACCCCCTGAAGTCATGGCGCGACCCCAAGGCATGACCAATGCCAGCACATCACTCAGCGGCAGAAGTCAGGCGGTGATGAAATTGCGAGCGTTCTGACAGGATCTCGTCCTCAGACTCCGAGAGAAGCACGTTTCTGAATTAACGGAACCCTTACTGAATGGGTACAAAAGTCTGCGCGATCCAGGACTTTTTTCGGTAAAGGTGATAGATGTCTGACGATCTCATCCGGGTCGCGGTTAGGGGATCTCCCGACGAACCGATTACGAACCCGAGCCCCATGGAACTGATTCGTTCGTGACCTCTTCGACCGCCCTGACCACCACGTACGGGGTTATCGCCAGGGTCCCCCCGAGCACCGCCACGACGAGGCCTTGATCGTCCGCGGCCAGCGTGAACGGGACTGTGATCGCTACCACCGCCACCGCGAAGAGATAGGCCACCAGGCGTAACGACATTCGTCGGCCGCTATTGGAAGGACGTCAGCGCGACACTGTGCCGGAAGCGGACTGGTCGACCGTCGAGCAAGGCGGGCTGAAACCGCCACGCTTTGACGGCGCTCAGCAGCATGAATTCGTGAACGGTGCGCGGTGTGGTTCGCAGGTGGACCCGTTCCACCAGGCCGTCCGGGGCGACGATCAGGTCGACCACGGTCAGGGCACGCTGCAGAGACGCCGTCGCTGGTTCCGCCGGCAACGCCGGGTAAACCTGCCGCGGCGGCGTGACGTCGACGTCAGCCTTCGAATACACAGGGTCCGATGCGTTCACGCCGGGCTCGCTGGCGTAAATGACGTAGGTTTGCACGGGTTGGGTGCTATTCGAAGGGTCCAGCGACAGCTTCGGCAACTTCGCCGATGTGGCTGACGGCGCGAGCAATGGAATGCGCCCGACGACCGCGGTCGGTTTCTCCTTTGGCGGTCCGCCAGATTTCCGATCTGCGTCAGTTGCCGTTGGCGTCAGGGCTCGATGCGCCGGGGTCGCGCCCTTGGGCGCGGTCTCTTGCGGTGTCCCCGGCTTCTCGACGGGTTCGTTGGGGCGAGCCTCCGACGCACCCCCGAACGCGTTCGTGATCCCGCTGTATGCTGCACTGACGCGGCCTTCTCGCGATCCGAACCAGACCAGCCCCGATAAGACGACGACCGCTGCGGCTGCAGCCATGGCTGGCAACCTCCACCGGGCTTTCTTGTCCTGTGGAGGCCGTGCGGCGGTTTGCGGTCTCTCCTGCTGGTGAGCCTGTTCCGACCCGGGCTCGTCGGTCTGCTTCCGAAAGCCGGCGAGCATCGCCCGTTCCAGAAGGTTTCGCACAATCAGCTCGCTGTCGGGACGTTCGAAGTACTTGAGGGTCTCGGACAATTCGCGAAGATTCCCGATCGTCGGGCTCTCCCCGGTTGCCTGCGACACGACAAGCCGCAGCCGCACCGGCACATCGTCGCTCAACATGCCTGCGAGGAGGTGTGCCGCCGCCTGGACCGCCTCCGTCGACATCGTGCCCAGGACCCGGACGGTGCCGTCGGTCCTGATGCCGATTTGCGTTACGGCCGGAAACTCGGCGTTTGATACACCGTTCGCCAGGAGTTGATGGCAGAGGGCTTGGACGATCGCAACGCCCTCGTACCATTGCACTTCCACCTGGCGTGCGAGCAACTCGTCTAATCGAATCTGGTTCGTTGACATATCTTTAGTGGACCATCCGAGGCGTTACCGACCCCGAGCTGCAGAAATCCGGACGAACTCCAGCAGGTCTGGAGCGTTGTTCACGACCGATGCCAGCCACGGCTGCGGGTCGGATTCGCAGCGGATGGCCGCGCATGGCTGCCTATCGCGGTCATTCCGCACGATCGCGTCGAGACAAGCCGCTCGAGCTTCTCGAGCCTGGGGTCTCTCACCGACACGGTTTTGTGCTCCGGGCCAGAACAAAGTCGACGATTGGCGGCGCGTGCATTGAGCCGGAGTTCCCGGCCGGGCATTTCTGCTGATTCGTGGCGCCAACGAGGGCCTTCAACCATCGCCACTCACCGGCATAGCCATTGCGATTGCCGTCGGTCGCGTCCGCGGAATTTGATGCCTGTTGAAACCAGCGATTTGACTCTTCTTCGGGAGTTTCTGCTCCGCGCCAGAAATACCGATGGTGGTTGGGGCTATCGGCCGGGGGCGGCGAGCCGGCTGGAACCCACGTGCTGGGCGAGCCTTGCTCTCGGAAGAACCGTGGGTCACGAGGTTCTGGAGCGCTGGCCGTGTGCCGAGGGACTGCTGCTCGAGAGGCACGGTGGCACACCCAATTACGCGTTCCAGGGGCAGGCGCTGATCGTGTTGCGCGCACTCGCGCTCGACCACGCGGCCGGGAATCGAACGCTGCTGGCCGCGCTGGAGCGCGTCAAAGGAACAGCCCTGCCGCCTTCGACCGTCAATCGCCAGGACAACTCGTTGCAGGCATGGTCGTGGATTGACGGGACGTTCAGCTGGGTGGAGCCTACCGCATGGTGTCTCCTCGCGCTGAAGCAGTGGACCGCTACCCCCGGCGCGATCGACGACCGCACCCGAATCGTCGTCGCTGAACGACTGCTGCTCGACAGGTGCATCGCCACAGGGGGCTGGAACTATGGCAACGCGAACATGCTCGGACAGGAGCTGAAGCCGTTCGTGCCAACGACCGCATTGACGCTGCTGTCGCTCCAGGATCGAAAGTCCCTGCCCGAAGTCGCGCGGAGTGTCGCGTTTCTCGAGCGGGAGGCGACGAGTGAGCGTTCAGGTACGGCGCTGGCGCTGGCGCTCATGGCGCTTCGAGCGTACGGCCGATCGACAGACGCCGTGCGGGATACCCTGGCGGGGCAGCTGCCCACCACGCTGAACATTGGCAAAGTCGCGTCCGTCGCGATGTCGTTGTACGCCTTGAGCGAGGCAGACGGGTATGCGGTTGCCCTCTAAGGAACGCATCCCCGGAGTGCGACTGACTCGTCGCGAATTCGTCGCCGGGCTGGCCCTGCCCATGGTGGCTGCCGGCTGCAATCGTCGACCGTACCGTCGCGGTGACTTCTCACTGCCGCAGCGGTCGGTGGTGGAGCTGCTGCCCGCAACCTCGTACGCCGTGGATTTCGGGGACCTGATCGGCCGGGGCCTCCGGGACCTCGGGGTCACCGTGCGAGGCCGGCGCGTGCTCCTGAAGCCGAACATGGTCGAGTACGAGCCTGGAACAGCCATCAACACCAATCCGCTGGTGGTCGCCGGAGCGATCGCCGCTTTTCAGCGTGCCGGCGCGGCTGAGGTCGTCGTCGCCGAAGGTCCCGGTCATCGCCGAGACACCGAATACCTGCTCACGCGGACCGGGTTGTACGATCACCTGTGCGACCAGGGCGTCCGGTTCGTCGATCTCAACGAGGACGACGTCGAGTACGTGCCCCTGAAAAGTAATTTCACCGGGCTCGGCCGGCTCGCCCTGCCGGTATCCGTGCTCCGCTCCGACTTCGTCGTCTCGGTGCCCAAATTGAAGACCCATCACTGGGCCGGCATGACCGCCGGGATGAAGAACTTTTTCGGCACGGTTCCCGGTGCGGTTTACGGCTGGCCCAAGAACGTGCTCCACATGCACGGGATCGACAACTCCATCCTCGATCTCAATGCGACGATTCGGCCGCAACTGGCGATTGTCGATGCCGTGACCGCGATGGAAGGCGATGGGCCGATCATGGGGCGGCCGCGGCATACGGGCTTCATCGCGATGAGCCAGGATGTCGTCGCCGCAGACGCGACGTGTTGTCGAGTGATTGGTCTCGACCCGGAACGACTGCCATACCTGGCGGAGGCGGGGCAGTATCTGGGCAACATCGACCCCCGTCGCATCGAGCAGCGCGGTGAACGAATCGACCGGTACGCTGCCGAATTCGACGTCGTTGATGCCTTCAAGTCGTGCCGCCTCAGACGCTAGACGCTAGACACTAGGCTCGTTTGCGCGCCTTCTCGAGACGTCCCGCGAATGGCCGGCCGGTGACTTTGTTTTGGTCCTGAGCACAGAAACGGTTCGAGACGACCCCTCGGTTCAGAGACCCTGAATCGCTCTTTCTCCCGGCGCTGTCGCCCGGACAGTCGAGATGGCGGCGATTTCCGCATGAACCGATGCCACGTGTGCCCGCGGCAGTGCCTGGCATCGGTCGTGAAATGCACGGGGTCTCCGCTCGTATTTCGTTCAGATTTCTGGCACGCCAGGTCGATGTGCAACTTCGGAGCACACTACTGTGAGTATCCGTCCTGAGATCAGCGTCGTCGTCCCGCTTTATAACGAGGCGGAGGTCGTCGGGCATTTTGCCACCGAACTGATCACGATCCTGCGGACGATCCAGACGACCTGGGAAATCGTGCTGGTAGACGACGGATCGAGCGACGAAACCGCACGCCGCGTCCGCGAAATCGCCGCCCGCGAGACCGGGATCGTTCCGGTCGAGCTCTCGCGCAACTTCGGAAAGGAGAGCGCGCTGGCGGCCGGTCTGGAGGTCGCCTCCGGCGAAGCGGTGATTGTGATGGACGGCGACCTCCAGCACCCGCCGAGCCTCATCCCTGAGTTGGTGCGACGATGGCGCGGCGGCGCCGAGGTCGTCAACGCCGTGAAGAGCGACCGCGGTCGTGAGAGTCCGTTCTACAAGGTCGCGGCGAAGCTGTTCTACCTGCTTCTTGGCGAGGCGATGGGGCGGCGGCTGGAATCGCAGTCTGACTTCAAGCTGCTGGATCGGCAGGTCGTGGATCAGATTCGGGGCTTCAGGGAACAGCAGCGCTTCTTCCGGGGCCTGGTCGCCTGGGTAGGCTTCCGTGTGGACGACGTACCGTTTCGGGTACAAGAACGGTCCGGTGGTCGCTCCAGCTTCGGTGCCCTGCGGCTCGCGCGGTACGCGGTTCGGAACCTGATGGCCTTTTCCTCAGGCCCACTGCAAGCCATCGCGTGGCTTGGCGGTATCACGATCGCGCTCGCGGGGATCCTCGCGGTGCAGACCCTGTACAACTGGGCGTCGGGGCGAGCCGTCGATGGGTTCACCACTGCGATCCTGGTGACGCTCATCCTGGGAGGCATCAACCTCGCGTGCCTCGGCATCATCGCGGTGTACCAGTCTGTCATGTACGATGAGCTGAAGGGCCGGCCTCGCTTCATCGTGCGAAAGGATCGTTCGATCAGGGGCCGGCGTTCAATTCGCATGGTCCGGCGCCACCCGCTGGGGACCGAATGAAGGCCCGTACGGCGAAGCGCGTTCTCCACGACGTCCTCGTCGTACACGCGGCGCTCTGGGTGGTGTATTTCCTTCACGCGCTATTCGGTCCTCCTTCGTCTCCGATCGACCGCGACTGGTTCGCACTGCGCGAGGTCGCCAGGTCGTTTGTCGGAGGCGACTGGGCGCATCTCTACACAGACCGCGTGCTGTCCTCGGGTACGCAGTTCTTTCGCTATCCGCCGTTCGTGCTGTACCTGATTGCTCCGCTCGCCGTCGTTCCGCCGATGGTCGCGTACGCGCTGGTGTGCCTGGTACAGCTCGCGGCGGCAGTCTTCGCCCTGCTCCTGCTGTTCCGCATCCGGAAGCCGACCGAACCGCGCCTCAACTTCGTCGCTGTGTTTGGCAGCGCGGCGATGGTTCACGTGATCGTGAGCGGCCAGAACAGTGCCGTGCTGGCGCTCGTCATCGCCGCGGCGGGCGTCTGCTGGGCGTCCGGGCGCGTGGCACTGGCCGGTGCATGCATCGGGTTGCTGGCCTGCAAGCCCAACTGGCTTCCGGTCTTCGGAGCTTTTGTGCTCTGGCGCGGGGGGCTGCGCGCCGGGGCGGCGACGGTGCTCACGGCCGGGGCATTGGCCCTCAGCACCTATCCGATGGGCGCGGGCGTGTGGCAGGAATTCCTCGGCATGACCCTCAGGGCGGGTGAAATCAGTACCGGGTACTCAGCCTACAAGGAGATCACGTTCCTGGCTTTGCTCAAGAGTGTCTTTGGCTGGGGATTGCTGACAAAGACGGTCTGGCTGCTAGGCCTCGGCGCCCTGGCGGCGCTCGTGTTTCGGGCGATTCGGGACACACGGTCACCTGGGCGCTCGCTGGCGCTCGTCACGCTGCTGGCCGTGGTGGCCAATCCTTACGCGAGTTTCTACGACGGCCTCGTCCTGATCGTGCCGGGAACGGTCTGGCTCGCGCACAGAGACGAGTATCCCCCACGCACGTGGTTGATGATCGGCGCCTGGATAGGTGCGTACTGGTTCTGGGACATGGCCGTCTTCTATTACGGCACGTTCGTCCCGGCTCTCGCGACTCCAGGCCTGTCTGCAGGAGGTCTGCTTTTGAGCGGATGGCTCGTCACGGAAGCCCTTGCTCGCCCTCCGGCTGCTGCTGTGGAACAAGTACCAGATGGTCAATTAGAACGGCTCGAGCAGGATCACGCGCGCCTCCAAGCCGTACCGATTGACGCGCTGGGCTAGTCCGCTTCCAGGGGACCAGGGCTCTGTCCTGGGCTCGTCTGGCCGTTTGACGACCACCAGTCCTCTCTGGCGCTCGCCTGTCGCGACATCTCCGGGCGCGACGTTGGCTTCACTCTCATTCCTTCCCTGATCTTCTTCCACTCATGACTCACCTTCTCACAGGTTCTGCACTCAGCAGCGCGTCGCCGCAGTGCGCAACGACCGTTGCGCGCAAACGATTGGGCACCTTTGTTCTGGTGGGAAGCACAAAACCACCATCCGCTGAACGGCGCAGGCAGCATCGATTTCTCCAACGCCGGGCACCAAGTTCCCTGTTTGCTGATGGTTGGCGACCGTGACTTCTTCAGCGATGGTCCGGCACTTCGATTGCGATTTAGTGCGGCATGTCAGGTCGGCGGGGTCATCAGAGATTAGCCATCGGCAGCCAGACGAGTGGCGCAGTACGAGTACTGCGCGATGCCGTCATCGAGCGGGTTGACCACCAGGAGCTGGTGGCCCTCAGCCAGACTCCGGCAGCGGTCGGCGATGAAATGTTCATGGAACTGTTCAGCGGGCACGGCTGCCTCGCGCTCGAGGTGCGAGTGCTCGCCAGCTCCCCCGTCGTGATCGCCGGATCGGTCCGGCATCGTCTGCGTGTGGAGGTGACGAGGGCGGGTGTGTTGGAGACCGAGTCCAACCGCAAGCCGCTCGCTGACGCCCCCAAAACGCCGGAAGTCGCCTAGTGGACGCGATTCGCTTCATCCTGCGGTCGAACGACCTCGTGGCCGTGCTCGGTCGAGACATACCGGTGCGGCTGCTCAACATCAGTGGTTCCGGCTGTCTGGTCGCGGCGACCAGCACGCTGCATGAAGGGACTACGGCCTCCGTCCGGCTGGACTTCGAAGGGGTCGAATACACCGACGACGTGCGAGTGGTCCGGTGCACCCGGATCGAGGGGTCGAGCGAGTACCACCTGGGTATGGAGTTTCTCTGGACGACAGCTCCCGGCGAGCGGTCGATCAGGCGACTCACCGCCAGCCTGCAGGCCACCGGAACTTTGGCGGTGCAACCGAGATAAGGCTGCCGAGTTTGCCAAGCCTGGCTTGGCAGAGCGTCGGACGGTCGGAGGCACAGCCGATCGTGATGACGCGGTTCGAACCTCTGTGCAAGTGGGCGTGAAGTGATTCTGCTGTCCAACGTCATGACTGGCGATTGGAGAATCGGAACATCGACTCGAGCGGACACGAACGAATCATCGAGCGCCAGCGAATCCGGGCGGGATGGTCCCGCATCGTTACAACCCTCAATCGGAGGAGTGAGAGAGACATGAAGAACCTGTTCAATCGTTTTGTTCGTGAGGAATCGGGCCAGGACATCATCGAGTACGTGCTGCTCGCGGCGTTCATCTCGGTGGTGGCGTGGACGATCATCCAGGGCATCGGCAACGACGTGACCACGCTCTACAGCAGGACGCGCTCGGTGACGACCGCCGCCGCGGCGGCGTCGTAAGCGACCCCAGGTGACAGGCGGGCGGCCTGCAGCCGGCCCGCCTGTCAGGTTTTGTCCGGACGCTACGTCCGTGGGTGAAGGTGGGAATCGAACCAAGATGTGTTCTAACGCTGAACGAATCGATCGTGGTGACGACATCAGATTGGGGCTGGTCGCGCGCTTCGTTGCCGACGACGGCGCCCAGGACCTGGTCGAGTATGCCTTGCTCGCAGCGTTCGTCGGCGTCGCCGGCTGGGCACTCGTGATGACCCTGCCGGATCTCATGCGCACCACCTATGAGAGCTGGGCCGATCCAACGGTCGGTGTGCCAGGGCAATGGGATCCGCCGGAGCCGGCTGGATCGTAGTTGCGCCGCGCAGCCACTTCTTCTTTCGCAATATTAGTTATGACGCTTGAAAACGTTCGCATCGGCGCAGTTCTGGTCGTGGCCCTCGTGGCAGTGGCGTTCGACGTGCGGACGCGACGGATCCCGAATCTCTTGACCTTCGGTGCCGCAATCCTGGCGCTGTGTGTCGCGACGGTGTCCGGCGGCCTGTCCGCCACGATGACCGCGGTCCTGGCGTGGATCGTGGGGGTCGCCCTCTTCTTCCCGTTCTTTGCGCTCGGCGGCATGGGCGCCGGCGATGTGAAGTTGCTCGCGGCGCTGGCCGCATGGCTCGGACCGATCGACGCGGTCTACATGGCGATGTTCAGTGCAATGGCGGGCGGTGTGATTGGCCTCGGGGTGACGCTGTTACGCGGCTATACCCGGCAGGCGTTGTCGAACATCTGGCTGATGCTGATGCACTGGCGAGTGGTCGGACCGAAGCCGGTGCCGGGACTCACGCTGAGCGACGGCCACGCGCCGCGGCTCGCCTATGCCATCCCGATCGCGGTAGGAGCGCTGTGCACATTATGGCGACACTAACAACGGCCCGCAACTCGACCGAGCGCGGTCAGGCGGTCATCGAACTCGCGCTGACGCTGCCGCTGCTGCTCATCGTCGTGTTCGGCATCATCGATTTCGGGTTCATGTTCCAGCGCTACGAGGCGGTGACCAACGCCGCCCGGGAAGGGGCGCGCCTCGGCGTCCTGGTACCCGCGGTCGCGACGCCTGGCATGTATACCGCCGCCAACGCCCAGGACCGCGCGCTGGCCTACCTCGACGCGAGTGGTCTGAGCGGGACTCCCCACACCTGCATCTCAGGCGCGGTCGTGCCTGGTACGCGGTGCGCGTTGATGACCACGTCGACGGTCACGATCCCGAGCACCACGCTGACCGTCGATCAGGTCACCATGACCGTCGAGTACGACCACGAACACCAGTTTGTCGGACCACTCATGAATCTGTTCGGCGGTGGCTTCGGAACCATCCGCCTCCGAGCGACTAGCACAATGCGCCGTGAGTAGCGAGAGCTTTAAGGAGTAGAGAATGAACCGCCGCAATCGCACGTTGCTTGTTTTACTAGTGGCCGTCGCCCTGGCGAGCCTCGCCACCTACGGAGTGTTCAGGACGATCAAGAGCATCCCCGTCCGCGAGGTCGAAGTGGCGACCATGCATGTCGTCGTCGCGGCGGAGAATCTGCCGCTCGGGACGCGGATCGTGAAAGAGCAGGTCAAGGTCGTCGGCTGGCCGGCGGCGACACCGGTCCAGGGCAGCTTTGCCTCGGTTGACGAGATCGTCGGACGCGGGCTGATTCAGCCGGTGCAGGCCAACGAGCCGCTGACCGAGTCACGGCTCGCGCCCAAGGAAGCCGGCGCCGGCCTCTCGCCGTCGATTCCGCCCGGCATGCGCGCCCTCTCAGTCAAGGTCAACGACGTGATCGGTGTCGCCGGATTCACGGTGCCAGGCGCACGGGTCGACGTCGTCGTCGTGGTCAACGCTAGCGACAGCAGCATGGCGCGGGTCGTGGTCAGCAACCTCCAGGTCCTCACGGCCGGCACGAAGTACGACATCGAGCAGGCCAAAGACGGGCAACCGATTCCGTCGAGCGTCGTGACGCTGCTGGTGACGCCCGAACAGGCGGAACGCATCACGCTGGCGCAGACGAACGGATCGATCACGCTCGTGCTGCGCAATCCGCTCGATCTGGCGCCGACCCAGACCAACGGCGTCCGCATGGCCGGCCTGATGGGCACCTCGTCGACGGCGCCGGTGGAACAACCCGCGCAGCCGAAGCGGAAAGCCTTGCCGGTGAAAGAAGTCATCGTCGCACCACCCGCGCCGCCGGCTCCGCCGCGGCAACTCGTGGAAGCCATTCGTGCAGGCAAACGCTCAGTCGAGGATGTCAACAAATAATGGGTACACAGTTCCTTCTCAACTCCAGCCGCCGCTATGTGCTGGCTGGCGCTATCGCGGCTTTGACGATGACGTCCGGAGCCAATGGCCTGGCGCAGGTGGCCGGGCAGGCCGCGCCGCCCCCACCCGCAGCGCAGCCGGAGCCGGCGACGCCGCGCATCCTGGTCACGGCGGGCCGCTCGACAGTACTGGCGACCGAGTTCGACGTCACCCGGATCGCGCTGACCAATCCCGCCGTGGCCGACGCGACGGTCGTCGCGCCGCGCGAGATTCTGATCGACGGCAAAGCGGCGGGCACGATCAGCCTGATTGTGTGGGGGCCCTCGCGCCGGACGCAGTACGACCTGGTCGTGGAGCAGCCGGTCGCGCCGCTGCAGCAGCAGCTGCAGGCGCTGTTCCCCGGCGAACACATCGAGGTCAGCACCAACGAGGATGCGACGGTGCTCTCCGGCAACGTCTCGAGCACGAACGTGATGCTGCGCGCCGCCGAGATCGCCAAGGCGGTCGGCACCAAGCGGTCCGTGATCAACATGATGACGGTCCCCGGGGGCAACGAGAGTCAGCAGGTGCTGCTCCAGGTCCGCTTCGCCGAAGTCAACCGTCGGGCGTTGCGCGAGCTTGGCGTGTCGCTGTTCACCTCGGGCAACGGACTCTTCAACACCTGGGGCCGGCTCTCGACGCAGCAGTTCCCGGCGCCGGAGTTCGAAAGCATGAAAGCCACCAAAGTGAACGGCGACGTCACGGAACAGAGCGGTGAGCTGACCTTCAGCGACTTTCTCAACGTCTTCTTCCTGAACGCCAAGTACGACTTCGGGGCGGTGATTAAGGCGCTGCAGAACTCGGGCAATTTTCAGAGCCTCGCCGAGCCGAACCTGATTGCCTACAACGGACAGGAAGCCAGTTTCCTCGCGGGAGGCGAGTTTCCCGTGCCGATCGCGCAGGGCACGACCGGCGCGGTAACCGTGCAGTTCAAGGAGTTCGGCATTCGCCTCACCTTCACCCCGACGATCGCCGGCGACATGATTCGGCTGAAGGTGATGCCGGAGGTCAGCACGCTGGATTTTGCCAACGGGGTCTCGCTCGGCGGCTTCCGGGTGCCCGCGCTGACGACCAGACGGGCCCAGACGGATGTGGAACTGCGCGATGGCCAGTCGTTCGCCATCGCCGGACTCATGGACAACATGTCGCAGGACGACGAGGCGGCCATCCCGTTCCTGAGCAAGCTCCCGGTGATCGGGTATCTGTTCAAGTCCAAGGCGGAACGGTCGGCACAGACGGAGCTCATGGTGCTGATCACGCCGCGGCTCGTTCGGCCCCTGAATCCCGACGAGGTGCCGCCGCTGCCGACGAAGTTCAAGGGCTTCGTGCCCGAGGGCGGTGTCGGCAAGGGGATGCAGGGACCTGGACTCGTGGACGCGCCCGTTGCCGAGTCCGCCAATAGTGGTTCGGACCGCGACCGGACCAAAACCAAACAGTAGCCGCCTACGGTATTGGGCATCAGCAGGATCACTGACATGGAGATGGTGACTCGAGGAAAGCACGAGCGTGGCGCGATCCTCATCCACGTGGCCTTCGCGCTGCTCGCGTTGATTGCATTCAGCGCGTTCGTGGTCGACATGGGGATGATGTGGGTGAGTCGCGGCCAGGCGCAGAACGCCGCCGATGCGGGTGCGCTCGCCGGCGCGGTCTCGTTGATGAAGGACGCCGCCGTGCCCACCCAAGCCGGACAATCGGCTTTTCAGTGGGCGAATAACAACGTCATCTTCGGTCAGGCGAGTTCCACTACGAACGTGCGCGTCACGTTCTCCGGCGCCGCCGCAGGAACATGCGGCACATCATGTGACGTGTTGACGACCCTTCCGCCGTGTGCCCCGAACAAGCCCGGGTGCGTGCGTGTGGACATCTTCCGGAATGCGCCTGACCGCCCGTACCGCGGAGGCGCGACGCTGGGGAACCCGATTCCGACCTTGTTCGGACCGATGATCGGCATTACGGAGCAGCGGGTACGAGCCACCGCCACTGCCCAGGTGTCATCCGGGAACCAGATCAGGTGCATGCTGCCGTTCGCCGCCATCGACCGGTGGGCCGATAATAACGACCCGACACCGGTGACGACGTACTTCCCCAATGACAACCTGACCGGAACGGCTGGATGGACCCCGAATGACGTCTACAGTCCGACCGCCACGCCCCCTGATGTGTACATCGCGCCGTACGACGGCAACACGAACCATACGGGATGGAAGGTGACCGCGGATTACGGACGCCAACTCATTCTCAAGGACGGCAGCGTCGGGAACTACTCGACGGGCTGGGCGCAAATGGTCTGCCTGAATGGCCCTGCGAATTGCAGTGCCGACGACATCAGAGACTGGTTGCAGACGTGCAATCCGCAGGCTGTTGGCATTGCGACAGCGAGCAACCCATGCACGGTCGGTGATGAGCCGCATGGGTGCATCGATATCAAAACCGGCGCCGCAGTGGGGCCGGTGAAGCAGGGTATAGATAACGTCGTCGCACTGGATTCCTCCGCTGTGTGGAACCCGACCGCAGATGGTCCCAACGGGCCGGGCACGGGAGCCGTGACCGGTGGGCAGGGGATGTCGAGTCCGCGAATACGCGGGATGGCCATCATCGACATCAACCACTACATCGCGTCGGGTTGCACGGGCGGCACATGCGTCGGAAAAATCGCGAATATCATCGGTTTCTTCCTGGAAGGGATGTGCAACACCGTCACGCTCGACCCCGGCCTCGCCTGTGACGATCCGAGCAAGGACGTCGTCGGCCGCATCGTGACCCTCCCGGCGCAGTATGTGTCTGGCACCGGCGAGGTCGAGGACGATGCGTCGTTTGCCAAAATCGTTCGTCTGGTTCGGTAAGAGGTTGTCAAGGTGTCACTCACTATAGAACTCGTCGGTTCCACCGATCGTCAGCTGGAAGACATTCTTCGCGCCTTCGGCATGGCGGCCGCGTCGCTGAGCGGCGCCGAGCTGGCGGCCATGGCTCAGCCAGGCAGAAAGCAGCCGGACGTGCTCGTCCTGGATCTTCGGGGCCAGGCACACCTGCCGGCGGCTTTGCCGATCCTCAAAAAAAATCATCCGTCGACCGGCGTGCTGATCGTCGCCGATCGACTCGAGCCGGCTCTGTTGCTGGAAGCCATGCGGATTGGCGTGACTGAAGTGGTGGCCGCTCCGCTCGTCGCGACCGATATCGAAGCCGCCATCACCCGGCTGGGGGTTCAGCGATCGATCACGCCGGACAGCGGGATTGCGCTGGCGTTTATCGGCGCCAAGGGCGGCGTGGGTACCACGACCGTGGCGGTGAACGTGGCGGCAACGCTGGCGCGGCTCGTGCCCGGCAGCACGCTGCTGATGGACCTCCATATCTCCAACGGTGATGCCGCCGTGTTCCTGGGAGCCGAACCGCGGTTTTCCATCGTCGATGCGCTCGAGAACACGCATCGCCTCGACGAGTCGTTCTTCAGAAACGTGATCGTCAAGACCAAGGCCGGCGTCGACCTGCTGCCCTCCTCGGAACGGATGATGACCTCGGCGCTCGACGTCCGCCGGATTCGGACCCTGCTGGAGATGGCCGAGCGGCACTATCGCTACGTCGTGCTCGACGTCCCCCGTTCGGACGCCGCGGTCCTCGACGCGCTCCAGGGCGTCAGGCAGGTCGTCATCGTCGCCAACCAGGAGCTGGCAACGGTTCGGAGCGCCAGCCGCATGGCCGTGGCGCTGCGCCAGCGGCACGGGAAGGACAAGCTGACGGTGGTTCTGAGCCGGCCGGACCGTCTTGCAGAGATCGGTCACGAAGACGTGGAACGCGCGGTTGGTCTCAAGGTGAAGCACACCTGCCCCAGCGATTACCGGCGCGCGCTCGAAGCATTGAACAAGGGGCGCCCCCTCGCCCTCGAGAGCCCCAATGAGCTGTCCGGTTCACTGGAGCGCCTGGCGCGCTCGCTGACCGGCCTGGAAAAACCGGGGGCACCGAACAAGCCGGCGAAGGGGTTCAGCCTGTTCGGAAGCCGGAAAACCGTTACTGCAGGAGCCTAAACACGTGTCCTCTTCTTTCCACCTGACGAAGACGTCGACGGACTTTCGCGACCTGCCCAAGCAGTCTGCGGACATGCGCAATCCGCAATATCAGGCGCTGAAGGGCCGCATTCACGAGGAATTGCTCGGCCGGTTGAATCTCGAGCGCCTGGCCAGGGTGAAGCGCGAGGATGCCGAGCCCGAGATCAGGAATCTCATCAGCAATCTCCTCGACCGGGAGAGCCAGACGACGCCGTTGAGCTTGTTCGAGCGGGACGCGTTGGTCGTCGACGTGCTTCACGAAATTTTCGGCCTGGGGCCACTCGAAGCGCTGCTCGCCGACCCCGAGATTTCCGACATCCTGGTCAATCGTTACAACCAGGTCTACCTCGAACGGAACGGTCGCCTCGAGGAATCCGACGTGGTGTTTCAGAACGACGCGCATCTGCTGCGGATCATCGAGCGGATTGTCAGCATGGTCGGACGCCGCATCGACGAGTCGAGCCCGATGGTCGACGCGCGTCTCCAGGACGGCTCGCGCGTGAACGCCGTCATTCCGCCGCTGGCCCTGGACGGGCCGTGCATGTCCATCCGCCGGTTCCGGACCGATCGTATCGGCGCGCAGGATCTGGTCGAGCGTCAATCGTTGACGCAACCGATGCTGGATTTCCTGAAAGACGTGGTGGGTGCACGGTTGAACATCATCGTGTCGGGTGGCACCGGCGCGGGCAAGACCACCCTGCTCAACGCGCTGTCCAGCTTCATTTCCGATAGCGAGCGGATCGTGACGATCGAAGACGCCGCGGAGTTGACGCTGAAGCAGCGGCATACCGTCAGGCTGGAGACGCGGCCGGCCAACATCGAAGGCCAGGGCGCGGTCAAGCAGCGGCAGCTCGTCGTCAACGCGCTCCGCATGCGTCCCGACCGCATCATCGTCGGCGAGGTGCGTGGCGAGGAAGCGCTCGACATGCTCCAGGCCATGAACACCGGCCATGACGGCAGCTTGACCACCATTCACGCCAACACGCCACGCGATGCGCTGTATCGACTGGACACGATGGTCGCGATGGCGAACCTGAACATCCCGGATCGCGCCGTGCGCAACCAGATTGCCTCGGCCGTGAACCTGATCGTCCAGGTCTCACGCCTGGCCGACGGCACACGAAAAGTGACGGCGATTTCCGAGATCACCGGGATGGAGCAGGACGTCATCACGATGCAGGAGATCTTCCGCTTCGAACGGACGGGCCTCACGCGGGAAGGGAAGGTCACCGGGCGGTTCCGCGCCACCGGCATCCGGCCGAAATGCGCGGAGCGGCTCGAAACCATGGGCCTGCGTCTGCCGGTTGACATGTTCGAGCACGTGCATCTGGTGGCCTGAGAGGAGACTGACATGGTCTTCGTATTCGCAACGTTCGGCATCGTCCTCACGATCATCGTGGGGGTCTACTGGCTGCTGGTGGTTCGGCCGGAGAGCGTCCGGGAATCGGCGGTGGTCGCCCGTATCGGCACAAACGCCAAGGCGGCGAAAGTGGCCGCCCTCATGAAGAGGCCGGAACGACTGAGCGAGCTGCACGCGCTCGACTACCTGCTGGCGCGCGCCGGCCGGGTCGTCGACCCGGTGCAGCGCACCATCGAACAATCGGGGCTGAAGCTCACCCCCGGGACGCTGGTGCTCTCGTCCGCGTTGACCGCTGCGGTCGCGTTCTATCTCGTTCTCACGTTCGTGCACCTCACACTCGTGGCGGGAGTGGTCGCGGCGCTCGCGGCGTGGATCCCATACAGCTACGTGCGATACACGCGAAGCCAGCGGCTGCTCAAGTTCGAGGAACAGTTCCCCGAGGCGATCGACCTGCTGTCGCGCGCCCTGCGGGCGGGACACGCGATCACGACCGGACTGTCGATGGTGGCTGATGAACTCCCGGCTCCCATCGGTCCCGAGTTTCAGACGCTCTACGACCAGCAGAACTACGGGCTTCCACTCTCGCAGGCGCTGAAGAACTTCGCCGACCGTGTCGTGATTCTGGACGCACGGTTCTTCGTCACGGCCGTGCTGACGCAGAGAGAGTCCGGAGGCAACCTGTCCGAGGTTCTCGACAACCTCGCGTCGATCATTCGCGACCGCTTCAAGGTCAAGCGCCAGGTGAGGGTCATTTCCGCACACGGCCGCATCACGGGGTGGGTACTTTCGGCCATGCCGGCGTCGCTCGGGCTGTTCTTCGCCATCACCAACCCGGAGAAATACGCCACCTTCTACCGGGATCCGCTCGGGATGCAGATGATCGGCGGCGCGCTGCTGCTGCAGCTGATCGGCGTCCTGGTCATCAAGAAGATCGTGAACATCGAGTACTGAGGTCAGGATGTCACCGCAAATTGCCATCGTTCTGGTCGCCGTCTTCGTTTCGATAGCACTCGCGATCAGCGTCTTTGCTTCACTCCTGTTGCGGTGGAGCGCACCCGAAAGCCGCGAGATTCGCAAGCTGGCCCATCGTGGTGACAGCAGTGTGTTGACTCACACGGAGCTCGCCGAGGTTGCGGCACCCTGGGTCAAACGTTTTCAGCAGATCGCGCCGAAGTCTCCCAAAGAGATGACGAGACTGCGGCGGCGTCTCACGGCGGCGGGCTACCGCAGCCTGACGGCAGCGGCGTTGTATGCCGCCGCAGAGGTCATCCTGCCGTTCGTCTTTGGCGGCACCCTGTTCCTCCTGCTCGGGTTCTCGAAGTGGTACATCGCGCTGCTCGGTGCCGCCGTCGGCTACAGCGTCCCGGGCCTGTGGCTCGGACGCAAGACAGCGCAACGGCAGAAGCAGATTCGCAATGGGCTCCCTGACGCACTCGACCTGATGATCGTGTGCATCGAGGCCGGCTCGGGCCTCGATCAGGCGATCGTCAAGACCAGTGACGAGCTCGACATTTCATATCCCCCGCTGGCGGAAGAGCTGCGGCTGATTACCACCGAGGTCCGCGCGGGCAAGCCACGGCTCGAGGCCTTCAAGAATTTTGCCTCGAGGACGAAAGTCGACGAGGTCCGGTCGCTGGTCGCGATGCTCGTGCAGACCGACCGGTTCGGTACCAGCATCGCGCAGGCACTGCGCACGCACGCGGAAGTCTCTCGGACCAAGCGGCGACAGAATGCCGAGGAGCGGGCGGCAAAGATCGGCGTCAAGCTGGTCTTTCCGCTGGTGTTCTGTCTGTTTCCGGGGCTCTACATAGCCATCCTCGGCCCGGCGGTGGTGGACTATGTTCGCATCTTCAAGCCAGGCATTTCTGGCCAACCATAACGGTAGCCAACCATAACAAGGAGGACAGCATGGGGACTCAGCAAATCGTACTTTACGTCGTGGCGGCGGTGCTGCTGGTGTTTTACATGATGCGGCGACGCAACCGGCTGTCGCGCGAGGAAGACTAGACGCATTTCGGCGGGAGAACGGACCGTTGTCAACGGCACTCGTCTGAGATGAACCGCGACGATCGGGTCGCGGTTCATCGATGGTGCCTGGTGCCAGCCACAGGGTAGGTGGCGAGCCCGAACGGACGGCACTACGGATGGACTCATTTACGGCACAACATGATCAAGATTCCTGCGGCGGGCTATCGGCAACTCGGTGGGACAGTGGCGCTCGGTGTCACCCTGCTCACATTCGTATCCGGCTGTGCGGCCCATGGCCCTTCGTGGGCTACGCGGTTCGTGAAACCAGGTGAACCGGTGAAACCAGGCGAACCGTCAGCCACGTTTGACGATCCGGCCACCGCACCCAAAGTCGCCAAGCCTGAGAGCCTGAGTGACTACGCGCGCCGGCTGCGGACGCTGCAGGCGAATGCGCGGACGACGATCAGCCTGGGCAACACCATCGAGTCTCGCGATCCGGTGCTGGGGAGTGCGCTCCTGAAACTGAAGATGCTGCCGACCGCTGCCAACCACCGCGAGGTCGCGCGGGCCTATACGAACGCCGGGATCACCGATTTCGCGTTCCGGCACTATCAGCAGGCATTGCGGATCGAACCGTGCGACAGCCGCGCATTCGAGGGCCTCGCCCGTCTGTGGCGGCAATGGGGAACACCGGAGCTGGGGCTCAGCGAGGCGCATCGAGCGGTGCACTGCCGTCCCGGTTCGGCGAGTGCCTACAACACGCTCGGCACCGTGCTGGTGGCGCTCGGCCAGCTGCAGCCCGCCAAGGCGGCGTTCGAATTTGCGGCGCGTCTCGATCACGGCGCGGCGTTCGCCCAGAACAATCTCTGCTACGTCGCCCTTCAGCAGGGTGATGGGCCGGCGGCCCAGCAGGCGTGCGAGCACGCGCTCGATCTCGAGCCCACGATGGTGGCGGCGCACGCGAACCTGGCCCTGGCCTACGCACTTCAGGGAAATGTCTCGGTCGCCGAGGATCGCCTCATGGCTGATGCCGACGCCGCGACCGGACTCTACAACGTCGGCGTGCTGCGGATGGCGATGAGCGAGTACGGCGCCGCGGCCACCGCGTTCGAGCTGGCGGCCGAGACGCGGCCGTCGCTCGGTGACGCGGCACGGCGTGCCGTGCAGGCCCGAGTCAAAGCTGCGGCTGTGAAGGAGCAGTAAATGTCGATGACCGCTACGGCAACCCTGGCCGCCCCACGCGCGCCGAAGTCCCTCGAGGAGGCCGGCCTCAGCCGCGACCTCGCCACTCAGTTGATCCTGAAGACGTTGCACCTCGCGGGGGAACTGACCGGCACGGAGCTGGCGCGGCGGCTCGGTCTGCCGTTCCTGGCGATCGAACCGATCCTGACGGTCATCAAGCAGCAGCATCAATGCGAGATTTCCGGTGGTGCGCTCGGCAGCCCGACCTATCGCTACCGCATCACCGACGTGGGACGCACGCGTGCGATGCTGTTCATGGAGCACAACCACTACGTCGGGTACGCCCCGGTGCCGCTCCACCAGTACCGCGAGTACATGGCGGAATTCAAGAAGTCGGTGCACCAGAAGGTGGGCCGCGAGCGCGTCCGCAGCGCATTTTCGCACCTGGTGATCAGCACGCGGGTCCTCGACCAGCTCGGCCCGGCGATCAATGGCGCCCATTCCATGTTCGTCTATGGGCCGCCCGGCAACGGCAAGACGGTCATCTCGCAGGCGATTCACAATCTGCTCGAGGGTGAGATCTACATCCCGCACGCACTCGAAGTCGAAGGCAGCATCATCCGGTTCTTCGACCCGGTGAACCATGAGCCATTACCCGAAGCCAGCCTCGAGGACTCGCTGGATCTGAGCGCGGATACGGATCGCCGCTGGGTCCGGTGCCGCCGACCGATGGTGATGGTCGGCGGCGAACTGTCGCTGTCCCAGCTCGAGTTGACCTACAGCCCGACGACGGGGTTCTATCGGGCGCCCGTCCAGGCGATCTCCAACGGCGGCGTGCTCGTGATCGACGACTTCGGCCGCCAGACCTGCTCGCCGCGCGATCTGCTGAACCGCTGGATTGTGCCGCTCGAGAGCCGGGTCGACTTCCTCACGCTGCAGACCGGGCAGAAGTTCGACTTCCCGTTCATGACGCTGGTGGTCTTCGCGACCAACGTCAAGCCCCAGGACCTCGTCGACGAGGCGTTCCTCCGCCGCATCCAGTACAAGATTTTTGCTGAGAGCCCGACGAAAGAGGAGTTCCTGCAGATCTTCGAGAACTGCTGCCGCGACAAGGGCCTCGAGTACCGCCGGGACGTGGTCGAACAGCTGCTGGTCAGCTATTACGAGCCGCGGAAGCTCCAGCTCCGCGGCTGCCATCCCCGCGATCTCATGAACCAGGCCATTTCGCTGGCGGAGTATTACGGCAACCCTCCCGAGCTGACGCCAGAGATTCTGGAAGCCGCGTGTGCGAGCTACTTCGTTGACGACCGCGAAGCGCCGCCCTCGCGCGCGTGACGCCATGGGCCTGCGCCAGTCTCTCGCCGGGGTCCTGGTCGCCGCCGCCGCGTGCACGGCGCTCGTGGCGCAGTCGCCGGCGGGGAGTGCCGCGCTCTCCGTGCGCATCACGTCCCCGATGGGCCGCACGGGGACCACGGCGCCCGTGCGGATCGTCGCCCAGGTGCAATACGGCGACACGACGCCGCCAGGCCAGGTGCGGTTCTTCGTCGACAAGCAGCTGGTGGGCGCGGTGCAGCGGCCGCCGTACGCCCTTGAATGGGTGGACGAGAACCCGTTCGAGCGCCGGGAGATCGCCGTCGAAGCGGTTGACAGCCTCGGTCATGCCGCCGTGGATCGCGTCGTGCTCGACCCCTTCGAAGTGACCGAGGTGGCCGACGTGGCCAGCGTGCTCCTCGAGGCATCCGTGCAGGACAAGCGCGGGCGGTTCGTCCGGGGCATCGATGCCCAGGCCTTCTCGGTCTTCGAGGATGGCGTCAAACAGTCGCTCGACCTCGTCAGCCAGGAGGTGGTCGGCGCGACGTTCGCCCTGCTCGTCGACAGCAGCGCGAGCATGTCCCGCCGGATGGACTTCGTCCAGCGCACGGCGGCGACGCTCGCGGGGTACATGACGCCACGCGACCGCATGCTGATTGCCCCCTTTGCGAAGGACATCCGCGGCATCACCGGTCCGACCACCGATCGCGCGACGATCGTCGAGGCGGTCCGCGCCATTCAGCCGGAAGGCGGCACCGCCATCCTCGACTCGCTGTCGAAACTGCCTCAGATCCTGGCGTCGGCGGAAGGCCGGCGTGCCGTCATCCTGATCACGGATGGATACGACGAGAACAGCTCGACCCCGTTTGCCGAGGCGCTCGCGGCCGTCAAGTCTTCGGGTGCCACCGTGTATGTGGTGGGCATCGGCGGGGTCGCCGGGATCTCGATCAAGGGGGAACGGCTGTTGCGGCAGCTCGCGGTCGAGACCGGGGGGCGGTTCTTCTTTCCCTCACGGGACACGGAACTCGCGGAAGTCCACGACGTGTTGACGCAGGACGTGCAGAACCGCTATTTGATCAGCTTCACGCCAGAGAACCAGAAACCTGACGGAACCTGGCGTGCCCTGACCGTCACCACGGGCGACGCGGACCACGTCGTCCGGACCAGGCCCGGCTATATGGCGCGGAAGCCTCCGCCGATCCGCCCGGTCATCGAGTTCACCGCGGCCGACGACGTCGGACAGTATCTGGATCTGAGTGCCGGGGACATTGAAATCCTCGAAAACGGCGACGTCCAGAAGCTCGAGCTGTTTCAGGAAGCGGTGGAACCCGTCTCCATCGTGCTGGCCCTCGACGCCAGCGGCAGCATGAAGAAAAAGGAGTCGGATGTCATCGCGAGCGCGCGCGAGTTCGTCAATGCGCTGCGTCCGCAGGACAAGCTCGCCGTCGTCCTCTTCGCCGATCATCCAGTCTTCATGCACGATCTCACGGACAAGCGGGACGCCGCGCTCGCGGCGCTCGACCTGTACCGCGCCAGCGGCGGCACTGCGCTCTACGACACGCTCGCCGAAGCGCTGCTCCATCTGAAACGCGCGCAGGGACGGCGCGTGGTCGTGGTCATGACCGACGGACGCGACGAGAACAACCCGGGTACGGGTCCGGGGAGCGTCAGGTCATTCACGGATGTCGCCAAGCTGATCAAGGAGACCGGCGCCCTCATGTTCGGGATCGGGCTCGGCGTCAACGTCGACCAGGGTCCGCTCGAAGAAATCGCTCGGCTCTCGGGCGGCCGGGCGTTCTTCCCGTCGGATGTGACCCAGCTTCCTGGGCAGTACCAGCGTGTGGTCGACGACCTGCGGCGCCGGTACGTCGTCGGGTATACCTCGTCCCACATCCAGCACGATGGCAGCTGGCGGGACGTGGAGATCCGAATCAAGGACATGCCGGCGGCGGCCATACGCAGTGCGGGCGGTTACGTGGCGCCGTCATCGAAATAGTCGCTGCATCATCTCCGCTGATTCGATGGACTTCCGATGATCCGAACCTCCGGCCGCGGTAACTCCGACCTCGGTATGCTGAGCGTGCCGCTGGCATTGTTCATCGCCTACATGGTCTACAGCGGCGGCGGTGTTCACAACGTCCTCCGTACATTGGAAAGGACGTTGTGGGTCGCCGTCGACTGGGTCGGACGGCTCATATCCTGACCGCCAACCGAAAATCCGCCGTCAGTATGGTTGGCTGCTGGCCGCGCAGGCACGAATTGCAGGGTTTCAAGTTTGAACATCATTCATACCATCCTCGACCTCAGGTGGTTCGTTCTCGTTCTGGGGATTCTGGTATTCGTGCACGAGCTCGGGCACTTCATCATGGCGCGGCGAGTCGGCGTCCGCGTGCTCACCTTTTCGCTGGGCTTCGGCGCGAAGTTGTTCTCGTTCAGGCGAGGCGACACCGAGTACTGCATCAGCGTGATTCCGCTCGGCGGCTACGTGAAGATGGCCGGCGAGAACCCGAAGGACGTGCGAACCGGCGCGTCTGACGAGTTCCTGTCGAAGAGCAAGTGGCAGCGTTTCCAGGTCCTGGTCATGGGACCCGTGATGAACATCGCCCTCGCGCTCGTCGTGATGGCGCTGGTCGTCTACCACAACGGCGCCGACGCGCCTGCGTTCGCGCAGGAACCGGTGATCGTCGGCAGTGTCGTGGCCGACTCGCCCGCCGCGAAGGCCGGGATATTGCCAGGCGATCACATCACTGAAGTCGCTGGCCGGCAGGTCGACAACTGGGAAGACTTCGCTGTGGAGACGGTGACCAAGGCCAACCGCCCGATCACCCTGACGAGCATCAGGGACGGGAAGACGATCGAGCAAGAGATCGTTCCCGTCAGCAGAGGCAAATACGAAGAGGGCATCACCGGCATCAAGCCGGTGGTGCGGCCGCAGATTGTCGGCGTGGAGCCGGGCCAGCCGGCTGAAAAATCCGGCTTTCGCGCCGGAGACGTGATCCTGTCGGTGAACGGACAGACGCCGTCGGTGACGTGGACCGGACCGGACAGCACGTCGCCGAGCACGAATGTCACGGACATCATCCGCGCCAGTGAGGGCAAGCCGCTGCCGTTCCGGGTTTTGCGCGACGATCAGTCCCGCGAGATCGTCGTGACCCCGCGCCGCATCAATGATCTGGTGCGGATCGGCGCCCAGATCACTCCAGTGGAAATCCGCTCCGTCCAGCCGAGCCTTCCCGGTGCGTTCAAACTGAGCGCCGAACGGAACTGGAAGACGACGAAGGTGATCATGCGGACGCTGGGCGGGCTGTTCACGCGTGACACGCCGGTGAAACAGCTGATGGGCCCGGTGGCGATGGCCGGCTTGTCGACCGAGGCTGCCGAGGCGGGGTGGATCGAGCTGTTCAGCCTGGTGACGACGCTCAGCCTGAATCTGGGGCTGTTCAACCTGCTGCCGGTGCCGGTCCTCGACGGCGGCCACATCATGATCCTCGCGCTCGAGGGCCTGTCGCGCCGCGACTTCAGCATGAAGGTGAAGAAGAAGATGCTTCTCGCCGGCCTGGTGATGTTGCTGATGCTGACGGCGACGGCCATCTACAATGACCTGGGTCGCCTCGAGTGGGTGCAGTCGCTGCTGCCCTGGAGATAACGGAGTCTCTATTCCTTACCTGGCGATGGAACAATCGGCTGCGGCCGCGGGTACGGGGTTAATGCCGGGCCGTACGCTCAGCGGACGAGCAAGCGCCTCGGTCAGGAGCCAAGCCGTCAGGATCATTCCCGCCGCTGATACTCGTGGCTCCGCGAAAACCGGGACAACTGACTTGTAGTAGAAGATCGCCATATCCCAGATCCAGTACGTCGCGATGAGGCCGCCGATGATCCACCATGCGCGTCCGGGATACTCGTCCCGGTGCGCGCTCCAGAGCGTCGCCGGCACGACCAGTACGAAACCATCGTAAAAGCTCACATATGGGTTGGCGACGACTGCGAATAACGTGACCAACGCAACCGAGCGCCCCGTGGGGCGTCCATCCCGAATTGCCCGGATGACCAGGGCAGTCAGAACGGCAACGGATCCCCCCCAGACGATCTTTGCCAGAACAGTCCACCCGAGCACGCTCTTGAGCGACGCAAGAAGCGTGATCTCCATGTACGCTTCGTATATGGCGGCGATTCGACCAGCTCCGGCCGTCATCGCGAAGAAATCCCCCCAGACACCGGCGCCGAGCGGAAGCGTGCTGAGAACGAGCGATGCGATCGTGAGTGCCAACGCCACTCCGGCGCGCAGACCACCGCGCCAGAGCACGAACGCCCCGAACACCGGCAGCCAGTTCGGTTTGCACGCCAGCAGTCCTACGCACGCACCCGCCAGCACGTTGCGCCCGGCGGACCAGCAGTACGCCGCGACGCCAATCACCAGCGCCAGGAGGGCGCTGTTTTGTCCGCTGTTGATCACATGAGCGAGCGCCGCGCTGCCAAAGACACCCGCGATGACGATGCGCATCTCGGCGGGTCTTCGAATCCGGCATAACACCCAGAGAGTACCGGCGGCAGCGGTCAGCTGTGTCACGCACACCACGACGTACGCCACCATCGGCGGCAATACGGCTAAGGGCGCGATCAGATAGAGCACGAACGGTGGGTAACGGAAGTAGTACGTTCCTGTGGACAACTGGCGGTCCGAGTAGATGGAGCTCCAGTCGCCGGCCAGAAAGGACCTGGCCACTTCTCTCAATACAAACCAGTCGCCGTCTGGCGGGGCCGGATTCAGAACGAGCTTGTATCCAAGAATGCCGACCCATAACGCTGCATGACAGAACAGGAAGTCGTGAAGGATCTCCTTCGCGGTGCGAGCGTTCATTTCGATTGGCCCTGGGGCGTTGAGTTCATGGCTGGTGTATGAATACGCGGGTGGGAGGATATCCGACAACGGCATCGAAGTTGCACTCGACACTGTGTTTTCCCTCACAGGTGATGCCCCTTCTTCGCCTTCAGCGCGCGGTGCTGACAACCGTGGGCATTTTCATGGTTGTCTTTTCGCTCGTGGCCCTTTCGGGACCTGGCCGGATCGATATCGTCGACGGTCAGGCACGGTTCGAGGTCGCCAAGAGTCTCGCGTTGCATGGAGACGCCGTCGTCCGGAATCCGGCGGTGTGGTTCAGCATCTTTCCCGGGCGAGACGGACAGCCCTTCAGCTACTACCGCTTTCCACATTCCGTTCTCGGTGCGGCCGCGATTCTCGTGTCCGATCTCACCGGGCCGCAAACAGATCCCCGACGGCATTTCTGGTTCGCGCTGGTCAGCGCCGCCGCGGCGGCCGCCCTGGCCTGTGTCTACTTCTTCTGGTTCACACGAACCGGCCTCCGGCACAGCCAGGCGGTCGCCTGGGCTATCGCAGGGATCGTTTGCACACCCGCCTGGTATTACGGGACGAGCACGTTCGATGACATCCTGGCGGCACTGGCGGTTTCCGCGGCGGTTGTTTTCTCGTTGGCGGTCCGGACGTTCCCTCGACTGCGATGGGCGTTCCTTGCCGGCGCACTCTTCGGGCTGGCGTTCAACGTCAAGGAGCCGCTGGGTGCCTTCGCGTTGGTTGGTATCTGGGCCCTTGACCGGGGCACGGATCCGAGCGTGCGCCGGGTGAAACGCGCCGGCATTTTTGTGCTCGGCCTGTTGCTCGGGTTTGCCCTCTACTTTGGTTTCGACCTTTACAAATTCCCGCCAGGCACCAAGGCCGCACACGCGGCGCTGCTCGCGAAATACGTGCCGCCCTTTCCCGGCCATTTTGTCCTGGGCCTGCTTGCACTGGGGCTGAGTCCTTGTGCAGGCTTCGTCTGGTACGCTCCGTCAGTAGTTCTATCCATGGCCGGCGTGCGGCGAGTTTTTCAGGGAGAGCGCAACATCACGCGCGCGTTTCTGGTCAGCTGCGTAGTCTTCTTCGGGTTTATCGCCGCGGTCAGTTTCTGCAAAGGAGATCCCGCGTGGGGCCCGAGATATCTCACACCGCTCTACGCGGTCCTCTGGCTTGCTGCACCTGCCGGTTCGACGCGATTCCGGTCCAGTGCAACGGCACTTCTTCTGTTACTCAGCGTGGCTGTGCAGCTTCTCGCGTTATCCGCCGATCCAGGTACTATTCATCTGCGCCGTAATTTCCCGCCGGCGCTCAGTGCGTACTACCCCGTTGTGCATTTCGACTGGCGGAATGCTCAATTGATCGACCGCCCTCTTGAACTGGCCGGAATCTGGCGAGCGCGAAATGACCCGGGGGAGAGATTCTCGTGGTCGGATCCCCCTACGTCCCAGGAAGACCTGCTTCCGTGGTCACAGGATGGCGCCAACGTAATCTCACGTTACAAGCTGCTGAATTCCTTTCGGCCATGGTGGATCAGTTATCGTTATATCCCCATCAATGAGAGGCCTGTAACAATCTGGCCAACCGTCGTCTGGTTGTTGGCGACGTTGTTCACAGGCACATTATTCCTAGCACTCGGTCGCCGCGGCGACAGTGGCGGCCAGGAGTCCCGATGAAGATCGCAAGCCATGCACCCTGACCGGCGCGCCGCGCCGCGCCTCTGGGACCCGGACTGGCACGTGATGCGCGAGCTTGGCCGCGCGGTGCGAGCGGAACTCGCCGATCCTCAGCTCGGCCTGTCCGGCGCGCGCGTGCTCGATTTCGGCTGCGGTTCGCGGCCCTACGAGCCGTGGTTCGCAAGCGCGGGCGCGATCTATCATGGCGCCGACATCGACGGCAGCCCGGATATCGCGGTGGGATCCGACGGCACGCTTGCCGCGCCCGACGGCGCGTACGATCTAGTGGCGTCGTTCCAGGTGCTCGAGCATGTCTGGGACCTGGCGACCTATCTCGAGGAGGCACGCCGCGTGCTGCGCCCCGGCGGCGGGCTGCTCCTGTCGACTCACGGTACCTGGCCCTACCACCCGCACCCCGGCGACTATCGACGCTGGACCGCCGATGGATTAAGGCGCGAGGTCGAGAGCCGCGGCTTTCGTCAGGTGCGCATGGCGGCGCTCGTCGGCCCGCTCGCCTGGATGGCGGTGCTGCACAATCTCGGGATCGCGCATGCGCTGCGCGGGATTCCGCTCCTGCCGGCACTTGTGGCGATGCCGCTCAACCTGCTGGCGTGGCTCGAGGACCGCATCACCCCCGCCAACATCACTGCGAACAACGCCTGTGTGTACCTGGCGCTGTTCCGCCGCGCGTCCTGACGATGGTGGCCGCTCGCTTCGTGACGGTGGGGCTGACCTGCGCTGTCCTGCACAACGTCATCATGATCGCCGGGCATGCGCTCGGCCTGCACTACGTCGTCTCGTCCATCTTGTCGTTCGCCATCGTGGTGGTCGTGGGCTACGCGCTGCACAGCGTGTGGACTTTTCCGGGAGCGGAGCCCGGCCGCACCAGCTTCGTCCGCTACGCGCTGTCGATGAGCGCGAACTTCCCGCTGTTCGTGGCCGGCCTGTTCGTGCTCGTGGATCTCGCGGGCCTTCCCGTGCCGATTGCTGCACCCGCCGTGACCATCGCGATGTTCGCCTTCAACTTCTTCGCCACTCGACTGGCGCTCCGCGCATGATCCCGGACGACGCCGCCATCGTGACCTGGCTGGCCGCGCGGCAACCGTTCTACCGCTATCGCAAGCCGCGCTACCAGGTCCGGCTGATCCAGGACCTGGGGGCGCTGCTGCCGGCCGGAACCTGCCGGTTGCTCGATATCGGCGCCGGAAGCGGGCTGATGGCCGAGGCGATCTCGGCCCTGTATCCCGGCAAGTGGCTGACCGGGGTTGACGTGGCGCAGCGCGTGCTGCCGGCGCTGCGCGTGCCGTTCGTGAGATTCGACGGCCGGCGGCTGCCGTTCGCGGACGCCGCGTTCGACTGTGCGGTGTTCTGCAATGTCCTGCACCACGTCACGCGCGACGCGCGTGTGCCGCTGCTACGCGAGGCGTTGCGGGTCACTGGCGGCGGTCCGCTGATCATCAAGGACCACGTCGCAGACAGCCTGCTCGATCACTGGAAGCTCGCCTGCCTCGACTTCGTCGGCAACGTGCCGTTCGGGGGCATGGTTTCGGCGGAATACCTGGGGGGCGAGGAGTGGCAGCGGCTGTTCAGCGCGGTCGGCTGCGACGTTGAGCGAGCGGCGCCGTCCGACTATCGCGGTGCGCTGTCGAACTGGCTTTTTCCCAACCGCCTGGAGCAGTGTTTCCGAGTCCAGTCCAGGCGGCAGCCCTGACTGTGATCGCCGCTCTGAGAAGATGCGCCTCACCCTGGTGACCCACTACTTCCCGGCGCACCGCGGCGGCGTCGAGCTGGTCGCCGCGGAGATCGCCCGCCGCCTCGCCGCTCGTCACGGCGCCGAGGTGTCCTGGCACGCGAGCGACTGCGACCCTCCGCCTTCGTTTCCCGGCGTGACCTGCTTCCCGGCGCGCAGCTGGAACGGGATCGAGCGGCGCGCGGGCGTGCCCTACCCGCTGTGGTCCTTCGGCTCGCTGCGCCGCGTCGCGCGTGCGGCACAGAGCGCGCAGGTCGTTCACGTGCACGACTGCCTCTATCTGCCCAACCTGGTGGCTTACACGGCGGCACGCTGGGCCCGTCGGCCGGTGCTCGTGACGCAGCACGTCGGCATCGTGCCCTACCGCAATCCGCTGCTGCGCGCGGCGCTGTTCTTCGCCTACAGGGTGTTTGCGCGCATCGTGCTCGGCGGTGCGCACCAGGTCGTCTTCGTCAGCGACACCGTGCGGCGCTATTTCGCGAACTTCGTTTCGTTCCGCGCGGCGGCGCCGCTGGTGCCAAACGGCGTTGACACCGCCGTCTTCCAGCCAGTCGACGAAGCGCGCAGGGCCGAGCTGCGCGCCTCCGCGGGCGTGAAGCCTGGCGGCGCGCTGCTGCTGTTCGTGGGGCGTTTCGTCGAAAAGAAAGGCGTGCTGCTGCTGCGTGAGGTCGCGGCGCGCATGCCCGAAGCGACCTGGGTGTTGGCCGGCTGGGGCCCGATCGACCCCGAGGCATGGCGGCTGCCCAACGTCAGGGTGGTACGCGGACGCAGCGGCGCCGAGCTGGCGCCGCTCTATCAGGCCGCCGATCTGCTGGTCCTGCCGAGCACGGGAGAAGGCTTCCCGCTCGTGGTGCAGGAATCCATGGCCTGTGGCACGCCGGCGCTCATCGGCGTTGACACGGCGGCCGGCCTGCCCGGCGCGGCCAACGTGCTGCTGACCGAGGAAGTGGCGGGCGCGGACGCCGCCGCACGCTGGACGCGGCGCGTGCGCGGTCTGTTCGGCTCGCGGGAGCTCGCCGCCCTGCGACCTGCGGCCGCGGACTACGCCGCAAAGAACTGGTCATGGGAGCAGTGCGCCGCGCGCTACGCGGTACTGCTGCGGGAGCTGGTCGAATGAGCGCGCCGCCGCTGGCCTTCAGAAATTACAGGGCGGTTCCCACGTGGGTGACGTCCTCGCCGCGCAGCCGGGGAGCGAATGTCATGCCTGAAACATGTTCGGAACCGGTCGCCCCGAGCAGCAGCGCGGAGAACCCGACCTGGGTGCTCATGGACATGAGGACGAGTCCGAACAACGTCAGCCGCGTGAATGACGGCGTCAGCTCACCCTGATTGTGATAGAGCCAATACCCAAGGACGAAGGCATCGCTGAGAAAACCCGCGACAAAGAGTGCTCCCGCCAGTGACGCGGCATTGTCAAACGAGAAGGAGCGGTGTGCCTTGTCCAGCCAGGACACCAGGCGCACACGGCCCCGCGGCATGACTGAGCCCACCACCAACCCAAGAGTAGTAGCCGACGTGCCAATCAGGCTGAGGGTCACACCGAGAATCATGTAGTGGATGTCCACGTGTGCCCGGCCAACGGTTATCGGACCCGTGAGCTGGGCGAGGACCATCAGGAACCCCACCGCGAGCATACACAGCCCCGGGAGCGTCATCATGTGATCTGGCGCATGCGACAAGAGCAGCCGTAAATGGCGCCACCCATCCCGAAACGAGCGCAGGTGCGGTCGTCGATCGCGGCGATCCTTGTGAAAGTCGATGGGTATCTCGGTAATGACGACGCCCTGAACGGCGGCCTTCACAACCATTTCCGAGGCGAACTCCATTCCGGACGACGTGAGGTTCAATTTCAGGTAGGTCTCACGTTCAATGCAGCGCATTCCGCAGTTGCAGTCCGAGATTCGCGTCCCGAACAGGCGATTGAGGATCCAGGTCAATACGGGAGTGCCGAGGTAACGATGCAGCGGTGGCATCGCGCCCTTTTCGATCCGGCCTCTCAGTCTCGTGCCAATGACGAACGGCGCTCCAGTGCGGGCATAACCGACGAACCTCGGGAGTAGCGAAAAGTCGTAGGACTGATCCGCGTCGCCCATGAGCACATGGCGCCCTTTGGCATGGAGAAAGCCCCAGTGAAGCGCCGCTCCATAGCCGCGAGTCGGACAAGAGACGACCCTGGCACCGGCCGCGACGGCAATTTCGACGCTGGCGTCGGTACTGCCATTGTCGGAGACGAGAACTTCACCTGCGATTCCATGGCCTGCCATCGCCTCGAGCGCTGCCCGCACGCAGCCGGCAATCGTACGCTCCTCGTTGAGGCACGGGATGACCACGGTGAGCTCGAGTTCGCCCCGATTGCCAGTGATCCCGCCCTCAAGGTCAATCGGCATGCCGCACGTCGTCGCAACAGTGATGCCCGCTGAGCGTGCGAGGCTCGTTCGCTGAAAGCACTGCAGGAGTGGAAGTTGCGGTGATCACGTTGCCGGTAGGCGGGGCGGGGAAGCCAGAGTTGTGCCTCTGACCACAACAAGTTCCACGTTATCGGACGTCAACCCTTGCGACGGCATTGACCGGTTCTGCGCGGGCGAAGATCGCCCACTCGCCGTTGTCAAACGCAGGTCGCATGGAAGGATCCGAGCGAAGTGCAATCGCCGGCTTGGA